>Ga0099825_1007185_pt1 | contig 13634 bp, 10 predicted proteins | sample SiratroredBW_FD_76838 | JGI IMG/M metagenome (GOLD analysis project Ga0099825, IMG submission 76838) | Root nodule microbial communities of legume samples collected from California, USA - Siratro red BW | ecosystem: Host-associated > Plants > Roots > Nodule | place: USA: California | collected... | reverse complement strand
TATTGCAAGAGATTTTGCTTTGTTTTTTACGTGTTTTATAAGGATTATATTTGTAGAAAATTGAGAGAATACCTTTGCAGAAATGTTCTTTAAGAAGTAACATATTCATCGAACTAGAATCTTTCCTTTTTAGAATGGTACACTTAGTTGTAGATGCTTTGGGAAAATCGTCTAATGATATTGTCTTTAGGAACTGTCTAGTGAGAGCATTTAGTCCTTTGACGTTTACATTAGAATCTTTCTTCACATTCATCTTGATTAATTTTGATCTTGCTAAGGTTCAATTAAGTCTTTAGCAAATGAGTTGTTCGGTTGTCTACTTCATCATGACACTAGACTGTCTACTGTGGGAAGGATTAAATTGTCTACTGTGACTAAAAATCCAAGATTACACTACAAGAAAAAAGCTATTTAGAAACCAATTTTTAGCTACCAAATGGAATGGTTGCTAATTGTGACCAAAATAGTCAGCAAATTAAATTTTGGTTGCTAAATAATTACAAAATATGAATTTAGTGACCAATTAAGTCAAGATAATTGGTATCTAACACTAGCTACCAGGGTTTTAGTGACCTACACCATTAGATTCTAAATTGGTATCTAATTAAGTTAGATACTAATTTAGAATTTAATGGTGTAGGTCACTAAAACCTTGGTAGCTAGTGTTAGATACCAATTATCTTGACTTAATTTGTCACTAAATTCAATCATTACTTCTATTTTGTAGTTATTTAGCAACCAAAATCTAATTTGGTAGCTAGTTTGATCACAATTAGCAACCATTTCATTTGGTAGCTAAAAATTGGTCTCTAAATAGTTTTTTTCTTGTAGTGTTAACATAATAATAGTTAAGGTCCGAAGAAATACAATTAGTTGAATCCTATTTAAAACAGTAAATTTATTCATAATTATAGTCCAAGAAAGCTATGATTAAAGGTTCTAAGTATTGGTAAAATTATGCTCATCACATGTAAATTGTATTAATACTAGTGCAATTAATTTATCTAAGGACCCGATCCAACATTCAAATTCTAAGCATATAGAAGTGAGATAATTCAGGATCACATCCAGAAAAACATTTTTGATTTACAATTTGTTAAGACAGATCTCCAATGGGCTGATATGTCCACCAAAGCACTGCTTATTGAAAAAAATGAATTTTATTACAACAAATTTGAACTTAGTAGAATTCCTAGACGATTAATTGGTTAGATGATGCTATCATATGTATAGGATTAATTGTTGATGTGAGAATATGCAAACAAAACAAATTCTCTCTCATTAGACTTCACGTTTTGAAAAATGTCAATGATCATTAAATGATCTACCAACAAATCAAGACAGGTGTCCTTATGTACGATCTCCTAGGTATCATTACCAAAGGGACGTGGCTAGAAAAGCATAATGATAGCTAATGGTTCCTAAAAAGAAAGGAATGTGGAATGAAAGTAAGCCCTAAATGCCTTTAAAAGTGGTTCTCCACTCTTCTTTCAAAACTGCAGAAAAGTAAATGGCATTATAAAAGAAAATGATTGCTCACGAGAAGAAATGCAATTTCAGAAGAAAGTGTCACAACATGTGGCTTGAGAAAGCCAAAGCCAAAACGTTCTCAAGCATATCCAAGGTTGAGATAAATTATCTTCTCAAACATTGCTCTCTCTTATCAAGCTTGCTCGCCTTGGTGTTCCATGGATGAAGGTGTCCTTTGAAGAAGAAAATGGGTCAGAGTTACATTCTCTCGACACATATATTAGTAGAGAGCCATGCATCAGAGTGTTCTCACTTCATTCCCACACCCACCTGTGTCACACCAACTTCATTATACTACATTTAGCCTCAATCCAAATTGAGTTTTTAGAATAGGCTAACGTATGAGAACAACAGACCATCCTTTCACCAGATGTTCCGTTTAGTGCTCCTCTAAACTTGATTGAGATAGTTGCCTTGTCTCACTCCATGCAAATCATCACGACATGGATAAAGCATATGAAGTCTTGGTTTATTCCTTGAATTGTTATCATCAATCCTCAAAATATATCAGAACGTGAAGATTGTGATGAATAGGAAGTGTCAACCCCCAATTTCATCCGAGTAATTAATAAAAATATAAAAAAGAAGATTTTGCTCAACTAATAAAAATGAGGATTAAATAAATTTTAAAAAAATGATAAAAATAATTTTTAGAAAAAAAATAGCTAATTAAAGAAAAGAAAAAGTTATAAAAAATTAATATAAACTTTTAAATAATAAAATAACTTTTTCAAAATATTACAAAAAATAGAGAAATAGTCTCTTTCTTCAAAATGTTTAACTTCAAACTTTAGTGTTTTTTTAATAGTAATAAAATGATAAAAAGAAAGTATAAAATAAATAAAAATAAAGAGTATGGAAGTATCCATTTTGTTCACTTAAGGCTTATAACCTAAAAAAACTAAAACAAAAAAAGAGGCAGTTGCTTCTTGAACCCCACCAATTCTATCCTACACCACATTAATTTTGGAAATATTAAAGTTGTCCTTGGCATTTCTATTTAAAGCAAAGACTTCCAGGAAAGAGAGATTGTTAATGGTGGTTGAATATGCATTGTGGAGGCTCTGGATTGCTCCAGCGTGTTGTGGTAGACGTGGTGGTAGTGTTAGAATAAAGGGGAGGTAGTTTGAGATAAAAATATGTGATATTTTTCAAAGGGTAAACTTTAATGGAGAAAAGAATGTTTCCAAAAGTTGGAATTCTAAAGACAGTGTTTTTTTGAGAGGAAAGAACTTCCATAATTACTTTTCCAAAATAATAGTTTACATTTCGGAAAATGTAATTCAGAAGAGAATTTTTTATGGATGAAAATATACATTCCAGAAATCATATTCTGAAAGGCAAACTTTATATTCTGGAAAACATAATCCAGAAGTCAAAATTTGTCATACAATTTTTTTTAATCTTTCATATATAAAATTTAATTACTATACACACTAGATAATTGTTGTTTGTTTACTCTAGACTATTACTGTACCAATTTACACTGCACACTCTAGTCTATTTGTGAATGTCTAATCTATTTGGGTACACCATACCGTCTAGTATATTTTTTTACATTAGACTATCTAGTTTGTTGCGCACACTAGACCATCTAATTTAATTGTGCACACTATTACCTATGTTTGTTTAACACTAGAATATCTAGTTTGTTAATTTATAGTAATCTAGTCTCTTAATTTACACTAAACCGTCTAGTTTGTTAATTTATAAGAAATCATCTAGTTTATTTATGTAGACTATCTAATTCTTTTTATTTATTTATTTATTTATTTTAGATCGTTTAATTTGTTTGTGTATACTAGACCATGTAATATATTTATGTACATTGAACCATCTAACTTGTTTGTATACACTATGTCATCTTCTATGTTTGTTTAACACTAGACCATCTAGTTCATTTGTTTACACTAGACTATCTAGTTCGTTTGTTTACACTAGATCATCTTGTGTATTTTTGTGCATTAGACCGTATAATGTTAAATAAACAAATTAGATAGTCTAATATGCACTAACAAATAAAACAATTTAGTGTATATAAACCGACTAGATGGTCTAGTGTAAGAAAACCAAATTTGATGGTTTAGTGTTAAACAAACAGACTACAAGAAAAGGTAATCATTTAACATTACAAACATTTTCAGCATGTAATTAGACACCAATGTTATCGATATCGAATAACAGAAAATATCAAAGAATCCTAAAATCTGTTATAACTTTATAACGGAAACCGTAACTGGTTATGGCGGAAGCATTGTGATTGAAAAAATATAATATATACATATAAATATTTAAAAAATACAGAAATATAAATGTATTACAAAACTAATAAAAGAGACAATCATAACTAATAATATTATTATGTCTAAAACATAAGAACAAAACAGAAAACATAATATAAATGTCCTAAATTTTTAACTATCTGACTCTTCTTCCATGTCAGTAATGAATGGTAGAAGAGATAAAAGAATTGTGAACAGTAGGTTAAATTATATAATATTTAATTGGCCAAAATAAAAAATCAATTCAGTTAAAAAGTTAAGAATTAAAAAGTTTAAATTATAGCTTAAATTTAAATTATAACAGTTAAATTTAAATTATAACTGTTAGAATTTAAATTATAGCCGTTAAAATTATAGCGGTTATGGGTTAAGTTAATCACTAGGTTAAATTAATTGGGTCGGGTAAGCCCAATTACTATCACTGTCACTTTAAATTAGTGTTAGGTAGCCAGCCACCTCCTCCGCAGCCGCATCTATATCTGCTGCACCTACGTCCGCTACGTCTCCGTGACCACTGCCGCGTATTTGTGGCCGCCGCGCACGCAGTGGCTCTATGCACGGTGCACATCCGTGCTCGCAGCGTGCATTGTTGCACACTTTTCCACCTTTTTCAATCTATCCTAACATCACGTTACACAGAAATCAGCCGCCACAGGCCGCCACATAAAATCCGATTCACCACCATCATGTGGTGGCGGTCAGCTGAAAAATCGTCACCACATGCCGCCATGACGTTGCTATACCAGATATTTAATAATACTGTTAGACACCACTTCAAAATCAAAATTTTTTAACACTTCAAAATCAAAAAATTTACTCCAAAAAAAAAATTTAAGCTTCATAACACTCTAAGCTTATAGAAATAAACAAATAATCTCTAAAATTTTGGAAGAAAGAACAATATATATATTTCAAGGAACGAAAAGGAATTCAAATTACATGACACGAGCCCTTTCCATTTAATAGAAATAAGAATACAAATTCAAAGAATACAACATTTTCAGCATGTGAATTAGACACCACTTCAAAAACAAAATTTTTACTCCAAAAAAGAAATTTAAGCTTCATAACACTCTAAGCTTTTAGAAACCAAAAAACAATCTCTAACATTTCGGAAAAAAGAACAATATATATATTTTAAAGAACGAAAAGGAATTCAAATCATATGGCACGAACCCTTTTCATTTAAAAGAAATAAAAATACAAATTCAAATATTTCAACTTATCCAAGTTGTTTTATACATTCAATAAACCCTAATTTGATTTTCTACTTCTTACAATTTCCAAACATTTTCTTAAGCACTACAATACAAAGGGCAACACACACAATCCCTATTCAAGGGAAAAGCTTTATAACTTTAATGATGCAAAATTAAAAGGGTATATTTTTTTTTTCTTGTTTTTATAATTCCTATTGTTTTCCAAGCAATCCAGTGATATAAAATGAGTGGTCTAAATTTTTAAATAATTTTAAGTACTTGGAAGTAACAAAATGGAAGGAAGAAAATAGAGATCGGATTGGCAGCACATACCTCCGGCACAAACGGGTAGACAATGTCATGTTTAGCATTCAAAATATTTTATATTTTGAATTGCATAATCTCAAGACAATTTTTGTATTTTTTAGAATTGTATTTCAGAATATATAATACAAGATATAAGATTTATATTTCAAATTCTACAATCTAATTAGTTTTCTTCTTATTTTAAAATATATTTGTATTCTAATATGAGAAGTCTTTTGTTTCTACATTCCAAAATTGAAAAAAAATGTATTTTCAGAAGAATGGGGATACAGGAGGAAAACATAGGGGTGCAAGAGGAAAGATGGGGTGCAGGAAGAATTTGCCGCCTAACAACCACTAGATGCCCAATGGCCAATAATTTAGAAAAGTGAGAACCAGTTTTAGTTGCTATCGCTATCCCATGTTAGAGGAATTGGCAACTAAACCAATTTTGTAAATTTCTTTAAGCTCAGTAGTCAATTGAATAATGTATTGAATGTTTTCACACTAGCAGAGTCACTTCCATTACACTTAGCTCTTCTCATTTAAAGTTATGACTGATACATAGACCAGCCAAAAAGAGGAGTTTCAATTCAGATTTGTTTACCAATAGCATCCGGACATATATGGTGCCTGATTCCGCTATAATCATATTCTGTTATAATAAATTGCTACAGGCAACTGTAGCTTCAGGCCTTGATCCCTTATGAGAGGGATGTGGTTAGATGATGCGAGCTAAGGTTTGCAAAAGGTTTGTGCCCATGTAACTCGAATAGAAAAAATAAGGCAACACCAAAAAAAAAGTAAGAAACTACAGATGTCTAATGACGTATACAAATTTTATGTACTTCCAGAGGCCAATTTCTCTATTTCAGACGTTTACACCACCAATCTAATCATTTGTGAATTAACAAACGTCACTCTTTCTAGGATTTCTTCTCATTAGATTCTCCATTTTCAACTCTATTGTCAAAACCGTGATAAGGAACTTCAATCATTGGCCTAGGAATTGGCCGTTCATTGAAATCCTCAGGAAAACATTCAAAGTCAGGACCAAAGTTAAATTTAACCGTGCAGTTTGGTTCACTGGGGAGATTAAACATTGATGCGGCAGGATAGTAACGACCACCGTGGAGATCCTTGAAAGCTACACCTTGGCATATGCCATTTTTAAAGAATGATATCTCGCTTCCTGCACACAGAATAGAATTTATGAAACTTACAAATTGAACACATAAAATACAACTTTACAGTAAAGGGAATATGTTTGTACTATATGCAAGGGAACAACAATAACATCAAGCCCTTTTCCCACTTATTAGACTCAGCTACATGGATCAAATACTGTCATAGAATTCTACTTGAATCGTGTAGACAGGTACTACATGCAGGGGAGGCGGTTATTAAATGTCAACCGCTGTTTCAATTGTAAGGGATAACACGGCTAATGAAGGCCTCTTAACAAAATCTGATTTACTATCAGGTTTTCAAGGATTCATTCACTGACAAACACCCACGGGCACAAATAATATTTAACTACCAGCAAAAATGCTGCAGATAAATTTACTATTCTGATGGGTGACCTGGATCATGTTTGGCCTAGTTTTTTTAGGGTGCTTGAAGCTCTATATTTTGGGCTCTTCACATTTTTAAAAATATACTATCTATTATTAAGAACTTTTCTTAAATTGTATTTGATTTGCCTTCTTTTTAGGAGAAGAGAGTTTAAAGAAGTTGGAACAGCATTAAATATTTGAAGATTGGGAAGAATGACATTTCTTTCTTCCTAACGTGCCCAACATTTTTAACTCAATTGATGAGAATCTACTGGTATGCTTAACGCACATAACAAGTTTATTTTCACTTCCGCCCCTAAGTATTCAAATTATTGGCATACTGGTAGAAGAATTTGATTTTTTTTTATCAACTAAAATGTCATAGGAAGGATAATGCACCATCAACAAACTTATACAACAAGAATGAAAGAAAGACCAATTCAAGATAAGAATTTACAGAAAGAATCAGATTTATGGCCACATACTAAAGAAGTATCCAATATAGGGTACGGTTGGAAACTAATAAGCTAACAAAAAAAGCATTGGCCTATTTGTATAGAGTAATCTGATGAAACCAAGCTCCACCTATTTCACTGCCCAAGAATATCCCAGATGTACATCCATGTATGGGTCCATATCCAAATTACAAAATATCCCACATCCATGTTTTCATTGTCCTCAATATAAATCGTTAACATCCTTTTGTTCGTGTTCTGCAGGTCCTTTTAGTCTATTCTACATCTTTTAAAAGGGTTTTACATCTTTTAAAAGGGTTTCCAAGCCCATTGGCAGCTTCACCGTCCATTACAAGTATATGACACATTGTTGTCCACTACCTATCATTAACATTCAGTTTCCCATACTTAAGAATCTAGGCAGAAAATAGAACCAATAACACAACCACAATAAAGCAATTCAGGCATAAAAACAAGATTGTCAAGTCAAATTCTCTTCCCCCTCCCAAAAGCATGAATAATTAACTAAGCCCTCAAACACCAAGCAAGCAACAACCAGGTATTTCAGTAGTAGTATCTTCACTCAAAAACACTAATAACCAAGTGCAAATCTACCATTAAAGATTCAGTTTCCTAGCTGAAAAAAGTAAATGAGAATCATGAAAACTAAACAACAAAGTTGAAAACTGACCAGGCACCACTTTGGGTGGATCTTCCTTAGCCTCTTGAGCACAAACATAGCGCTGGCCTTTATACCAGACCAACTGAGGTGTATTGGGAGCATACTTTTTGCCATCAGGCAAATTGATGTAGAAACCAATAACATCCCCTTCCTTGTACCCTTCCTCTCCATATTTCTCCTTATTCGCCTTATGAATCTTACTCCCGTCACTGTCCCGATACCCAAAACTGTTCCCATCGTATCCAACCGGACCCTGCAAATCACCCTTCTCAGTGGACCACCCAAGGCGCGTGTGCCCACTCTCCCCCAAATTCAAAACCCTAATCTCGAAGTACCACGCGCATTCCACCACTCCGCGCGTGGCCCTCACCATTCTGTAACCCTTGGTGCTCCCCGCACTCATTCTGTCCTCGCTCAATTCCACCTTCTCTGCTTTGTACACCTTCGACAGACAAATCTTCATCTCCGCCGTGTCGTCGCTCTTGTCGGGGAACCGCGGCACCGGCGTAATCAGCACGTCGTCCTCGCCGTTCGCGTGGATTTTGTTGTTGTTGGTGCCGTTATTGTTGTTGTTTCGGTTGTTCTTCTTCTTCCCCTTCCGCGTCGACTTCGTCGCCCACACGTTGTTGTTCTTCTTCTTCAATTTCTTCGCGTTCGGCGCCGAACCGTTCGTTGCGGGAGTCTTCGCGTTGTTGGCGCCCTCCGCTGTCACCGGCACTGGTGATTTCTCTTTCGCCGCCTCCGCCGTTAGAGAGGAGAGCTGCTTGTGTTTCTTCGGCGGCGGCTCCCCGTCAGATGCATCGCCTTCTTCACGGCCGGGTTTCGGGGACCTTTTGGACCCGTCGGAGGCCGCGTCATCGTCGGAGAGTTCGTCGGACGGGTCGGGCTCCGATCGCGCGTCATTGGGGTTCTCGGGGGGCGTGCTGGTGGTAGCAGGAGGGGCTCCCGGTGACTCGGCGTCCGTGGCTATGGCGGTGGTGGCGGTGGTGGGTGGTGGCGCCTCGGCTTCTTCATCTTCCTCGTCTTTGTAAGTGGCTTGTAAGCTATCCATTGCAAGGGTTTGTTTTATCGTTGTGTACTACAGTAACAACAATATAAATATAATATATTATAAGTGAAGTTATTATAATAAAAATATATTGAAAATGTATAAAATTATAAGTTAAGATATTATAGTCAAAATATATTGAAAATATACGAGATAGTAGGGTATAATAATCTACATATATTATATATTAGATTGATTTTAAAATTTAAAATTGATTTTGTTATCATATACAATAACAATTTGAGCAAAGTTTAAAAGTTTATAAATATAATTTTATTTTTTAAGAAATACACACTTAGTCTTATTTATATTTATCATATATTTCATTAAGTTTTTATTAACTTGAATACATAGGAAGGTTTTTTATAATGAATTTTAATTAGAATAAATTAAGAAGTGAAGAAGGATGTATAGCAAAATAGAAGAAAGTGAAAGTAGAGAATAATGAAGTTTTATGACCCAATGATTTCGATTTCCTCACTCCCAGAATAAGGCCTCTTACAACAATTGTTTCCTGCACTCTATCAGTTTTGGAAATACTAGAAATGTTCTTGGCTTTTTTATTTGAATTGCGTAAGGGAGTTGTTGGTGATGGCTGAATGTTGGATATGGAGAATCGGGATTGCTCTGACAAGGCGTGGTAGACGTGGTGTTTTTGTTCAAAATGAAGGGGAAATGATTTGAGGTAAAATGGGTTGATTTTTTTTTCGTAGGGTAAGGTGAAACGGGGAAGAGGATGTTTTTAAAAGTTGGAATCCGAAAGAGGCTTCGGAGATATGGAATTTATAAGGTGTTTTTGGGAGATGGGAACAATTTTAGAATTGATTTTTTGAAATTCTAGTGTATATTTTGGAAAATGTAATCTAGCACAGAATTTCAGAATTTTTATGATTGAAAATTTATTTTCCGGAATCTTATTTTAGAAGAGAAAAATTATATTCCAAAAATGGAAGGGTAAAATAATCTATATATATTTAAAAGATTAATTGACTCTAAAACTTAAAATCGATATTTTGTTATAAGACTTAATATTTTAATATATAATAACAATTTTGAATTAGGTTCAAAATCTATAAATATAGTTTTATTTTTTAGAAATACATATTTAATCTTATTTATACTTATCATATATTTTATTAAATTTTTAATAATTTTAAAATAAAAAAAATTCTACATGAATTTCTACTTAATGTTTCAAAAGATTCTAGTATCATTTCGGTAAGAACAAGAATAAATTAGAAAGTAAAGAAGGGTAGATGTGCCAAGAGATGATAAAAAGATTATATAGTAAAACAGAAGAAAGTGAAAGTAGAGAATAGTGAGCTTCACAACCCAATGGGTTTCAATTTCCTCAAGCTCACGAAATAAGGTCTCTAACAACAATTTCTCTTGCACACCATCAATTTTGAAAATACTAGAAATGCCCTTAACTTTTTATTTGAAATGCATAATTCCATTATAAGGGAGTTGTTGGTGGTAGTTGAATGTTCATTGTTGAGACTTGAGATTGCTTGGACGAGATGTGGTAAACGTGGTGTTACTATTCAAAACAAAGGGAAAATAATAAATTGTAGTGTACATTCAGGAAAATATAATTTAGGAGAGGATTTTTATGATTGAATTTTACTTTCTGAAAATGTTATTTTATAAGAAAAAATTTACATTCTAAAAGTCCTATTATTGAAGTCAAATTACTCATTTTGGAAACCATATTCTAGAATTGGAATTTAGGTTTTTGAAATGAGTAATTTGACATCCATAATTAGCATCTGACCTCTTGGTTGAGATTGAGCCATCTGCATCAACAAGGGGTAATTCTGGGCATTAGGAGCATTGACTTGCATGTTCAAGTTATCAAGGGTTTGGTTAGATTGGTGACAAGTTGTTTTGGGTCTATATGGTAGGAATTTCATGAAACAAGTTTATTGGTTTACTATTGCTTAAATGATGTGGCGACCATTCTGCAAATACTCAGATTCTCAAAATTAAAAATGTTCTTTTGATCAGATAGAGGCAAATGTTTGTGTATAGTAAATTGTCAAGTTTGTTTGTGTATATTAGATTGTTTGGTCTATTTGTGTACACTAAACCATTAAGTTTATTTGTGTACACTAGACGGTCTAATATGTTTGTGTACACTAGAACATCAGGTTTATTTGTTTAACTAAATTATATAGCGTATTTGTTTATACTAAACTGTCTAATTTGTTTGCACGTATCAGACAATCTAGTATAGAAAAATAGATTAAATGGTCTAGTCTTAAACAAAACAGACTAGATAGTTTTGTGCACACAGATGCAAACACAGACACATACACACACAGACGCAGACACAAACACACACACACACAGACACAAACATACACACAAACACACACACACACATAGACACCCAGACACACACACACACAGAGATAGACATACACACAAGCAGAGAGACACATAGACAGATAGACAGACACACATAAACACACACAGACATAGACACAAACACACACACACACATACACATAGAACAGACATAGACACACACACACACACATACACATACACAGACAAGCAGACACACTCATACACACACATACACAGACACATAGATAGACAGACACACACACACAAGTGGAGAGACACAAACAGATAGACAGACACACAAATAGATAGACAAACACACAAACACAAACAGATAGACACACACAGATAGACACACACAAACGCACACACACACAGAGACTCACATATGCACATACACACACACAGACACACACACACACAAGCAGACACACAGACAAACAAATCATGATACCAATTGAAGCCCAAGCCGGAGGTGCAAAAGAGAAATCGGAAACGTCTATGGTAATGGAGGAAAGGCTTTGGTTGTAGGATCGTCTCACTCAAGCTTCAAGAAGTTACTCTTGGATCAACATGATCTTCAAAAAGTTTGGGAAAAACTAGAAAACGAAAATAATTGAAAAAAATGCAAGAAACAAAGATAATGTTAGGAATTAAAACAACACCTTGTGCCACCTAAATCCATGAGATAAGAAAGATGGTGATTCGCCACTTGTGACCTAGCCCACAAGCTAAGAATCAATGCTAGGAATTAGGAAGAACCTTGTGCCACTCAAATCCATGAGATAAGCAAGATGGTGAATCGCCACTTGTGACCTAACTCACAAGATAAGTAACCCCAAGAGAGAAACTATCCACTTCCCTTTGATGAACCCCGATGTGTCATCAAGAGATAAGCTATGAAACACCACTCTAGAATAAGCAAAGGAAAAACATCTCTTGAGATATGACACACTCAAGATTTTCAAAATTTTCTATTCATCATTCAAATTTGCCAAAGTAAGTACAATGCATGTCCTTATATAGACTTATGGGGGAAGAGGAAGAGACAAGTCCATTTATTCCATAAGTCCAAACTAAACATAAAAAAATAAAAGGAAAAATTACATTTATTTTTATTCTTTTTTTTTTCAGATCACATCATAATAAGGGTCAATCTACTAAGCATATTGCTAAAAATTACATTATCATTACCTTAAATCTTTTGGATGCAGCCCTTGTATGCTAAACAGTCACTTTTAAAACTAAGGATGGAAAAAGACATCTTGTTAAGATAAAAAAAAGTTGAGTTCAAGAGAGGATTGAATTGAAATATCTCTAAATTTTAAAAAATTTAAACTTTGTTAGTGCAATTAATTTTAGGATTTGGTTGCTTTTTACAAGACTTTCTCATAGCTAAGAATACTTAAGAACAAGTATAATGCACAAACATAATAATAAAGAGAGGGGGAAGAAGAATTGAACAAAGGTTTTTATATTAGTTCACTATATGCAAGAGCTACATCCAGTTGCTCAATCACATTAACCAAGGTCACACTAAACTAATGTTTTACAAACACACAACCAATACAATCTGCACAAGAAACCAACTCTTGAACCTTACAAGATTGGATTTCTAACCTAGTAAAACACCCTATTACTACACTGAATTGGAAACTCCTATCCAAAAGCAACCAAACAACACTAAAAACAAAGGTAAACATGAAATGAATTCACTTGGAACATAACAAGCACAATAGAAGAAAAAAAACTAGGTGAAAGAGTGCGTTTCTCTCTTATACCAAGAGAGTGATCTTGTAATCACTCAAAGAAAACTATAAGAAAGGTTTTTCAGCTCAATAATAACTCTATCTCAATATTGAAAATGATTTCAGAAACTTAAGTTCAATTTTTTTGTGTTAAATGGATTCAAAATGATAGAGTTTTACGGATCTGCCAGTTTTAATGGATGAAAATTATGTTTTAATCTATAAATTTCACTTACTCTTGAAATTAATGGATTAAATTGTTGCTTTAACATATTAAAAAAGAATAGTTAAAATCTTTTTGAATGTACATGAAAGTTTAATCTATTAAAAACTCACTTTAATAGATTGAAACAAATATTGTTAAAATAAGTGTTTGGCCTTAGTTCAAGAGGGGGGGGGGGTGAATTGAACCCTTTTTGAATCTTTTCGAAATTTGCTTTCCAATGTGAGAATACAAAATCTTTAAAGAAACTTAGACT
>Ga0099825_1007182_pt1 | contig 13635 bp, 10 predicted proteins | sample SiratroredBW_FD_76838 | JGI IMG/M metagenome (GOLD analysis project Ga0099825, IMG submission 76838) | Root nodule microbial communities of legume samples collected from California, USA - Siratro red BW | ecosystem: Host-associated > Plants > Roots > Nodule | place: USA: California | collected... | reverse complement strand
TTTTTTATTTTTTTTTTTTTTTATGTATTTTATCTTAAAACGTACCAAAAATTTATTTTGTCTTTCTTTTTTTTCTTTTTTTCTTTTTTCTTCTTTTTTTTTTGTTTTTCTCTTTTCATAAAAATAAAATGAGTCTAAAACCCTCTGTTTTTTTATATGAATTTTATTTTCTAAACTATTTTTTTATATTTAAAATGAAATAAAAGACTATTTCTAACAAATAGAATTTAATCAGAACTTTTCTTTTTTTATTTTCCTTTTTTTTAAGAAATAATTTTATTTGTCTGAACGAAATTGTGTGTTGACAAAAGAGTCATCTTAAAAAAGAAAAGAGCAATTGTCGTCTGATCCCTTGCAAACTATTAGGCAAAGATGTTGCCAATGCTATCTAAATATCCATCTAAGAGACATAAAACCTCGGCGTGAGAGGAGAAAGGGAAACCATCTGATTGAGTATAGGCCAAACTTTGATGGTGTCGTCTAATTTTTCTTCTTTAATCAGCCTCTATGCAGCAAGGTGAGGCAGAACAGGGCTAAGGGGTCTAACAAAGTTTGGTAGAAGGTTCTCTGTCGTGTAGGTGGATCTTTCATGACAATAACACCTTCAGGTAGGCTAAGGTACTTGGTAGATGGTTGGAAGGTTGAGGATGGTTTGGGTTGCCCAATGTGATTTGTGATGGTTATGGATGAGGAATATGGAAGGGTTATCATCCCTCTTATTTTTCCTTTTAACTCTAGTATTCTCTTAAACAATGAACTTTTGAATCTTGTCTTCCATGAAGGCAATACTCTCAAAGGCTCCTAAATGAGGAGGTTCTAGGTTGGCAAGACAATATTCTGAAAGGTGGTATAAGTTCAATTGAGGCATTTCTTGTCTTCCAAGAGACAAATCCATTTGCATTTGCCTCACATTGATGATGGAAAAGTCAGGTTGATTGACAATACAACCATTCTTTTTTATATCCTCTTGGCGAGTCCTACCGTCTAACTTGTAAAACTTTGATAGATTCCTTGGTGCCATAATAGACGGTTGAGGAAAGTAGCATAAAAAATTGTAATTATACCTTCTCTCATGGTCTTGATTCAAAAACAACAAATGGAGTGGGTTGAATGGAATACCTACTCCCAAACTCTATAACATAGTCCTTAAACCCATGTTTAGGCAATAGTAACTTGTTACACAACTGTTGCCAGAGTTTTCCTTGACTGGTCAGACACTTGCAGTCAATCTTATGCCCAATGAGGTCTTTAGAAACTTCTCCCTACAAAGCATCTTCTTTATAGTGACAATCTCAATTAGAGGTCTTCCTACTCTACATAGAACCAGTCGACCACTCAATTTCATCCAATGGCCTCAGAGATAGAGACATGGTTCAAAACCACTTCACTCTATGTATCACGAGGAAGTAACTTACCATTGGCATCAAACAAGGTAGATATGCCATTTTCTACTGCGTTTAAAAAGTCTATATTGCTATACCCAAGAAAGGATATCATTTTGACCTTCTAGAAATCATATTTCTCACCATTGAACAAAGGTGGACGGTTAAAAACTCATCCATCACAGTTCATCGAGCCTAACATGATCGTTCCTCTTGTTTTGTTAAGAATTAACCCTAGAGGTTAGCTCTGAAACCAACTACTGGAACAATTGGCTTTACAAGGCGGTTGAGTAAAGCCTTAGACTCTTTTTGCAGTAGACTAGACTAGACCATCAAACAAACAAGCAGAACAAACAATACAATTTTTTTTATAATAGTTCATCCAACACATGAACTATGTCCAGGTTCTACTAATAAAATGAATTATTACAAAAACGAGTACATTAACGAAACTTAGTTACAAATGAGTACACTAACTACTTATAGTTCTCACGAGTACACTAACCACTTCCGGTTACACTTATTCTAACCTTGATATTAATACCTCTCAATAAAAAAATAACACTTTTGGAGAAAATACAATCAAAGCTCACAATGTAAATTTCACAAAGTGAAGAATTACAAAGGCTATAACTCACCCAAAAAACACTAAGATCACTAAGATAGAAATAATTGAGATAATTTATATTGTGTCGTATTCTTGTGCATTCTTCATCTTCAACTTGTTCTCTTTATATAAACACTGGAAGATGAGCATTGTGTCTTGCAAAGTTAAGACTTGATCTTTTCTTGAACATCAACGAGAATCTACATCTTCTCTATCATAGACACTTGACAAGGAATGATTTGATATGAATCAACAAAGTGTTTCTGTATTTGTTTAAAAATAGAAACAATTCAAACAATATTTATAGATATTATAATTAATTATAATTGATCATAAACATTGATACATGCATTTGTTTCCAAATTCATAGAATTAATTGACCATTTGAATTAAATAATTTCTATACATAAATAATATAGCTATTTGATAAAATCATTTCAAACATCTAAAAAATTATTTGATAATTATGACTTATACAACTAATTAAATTCAAGTTATAAGATAATATGGTATGATAAATCTTCTAATGTGAGACTTTATATAAACACTAGATGATTTCATAAATCCTTCAACTGTCGTCAAACAACATATTAAAATATTCAGATAAATTAAATATATTCAAATATATAAAACACTTAGAATATTTATTATTATTAAAATTTCAAAAATAATTTACTAGTTTAAGATTGTTAGTGAGGTTTAAACTATCTAATATCTTAATATTAAGTCTATTAATATTATCTCTAAAAATAATTATACACTATTATTTCATAATTCAAATTATATATATATACTTCTTTATTTTTTTTCTTTCATGTAAATGTGAAATTTATATTATTAATTTTTAAATATTGTTTTCATTCAAATTATATACTACACATAAAGTATATAAGAGAATAATACATATACTTTTATTTAAATAAATATATAAAACTAACATCAATATATATATATATATATATATATATATATTAAATTTAACTCACCAAAATAAGATAACACAAGAAAAGAAATCCAAATAGAGACTTAAAAACCAATGTGTTTTGCTAATATATTTAATATGTTTATTTAATTAAAAATTAATTATTTAACTTTTTTATTTTAATGTAATTATATTTAATACATCCCTAACTTCTCTAAAATTAATTCTTGTACTAGTATGTATATTTTAAAAAACTAAAATATGAATATAAAATAAATAATATTTCTATGAGAAATAATTTAAATTTGAAATCTAGTTTCGTAATATGACAAACTTTGAGCTTAGGTTTTAGTCAAGCAAGTCGGTTAATTTTCGTGAATCATCTATGTGATTGTCCGTCAGCATGGTGTTTCCCACCCCTATTCGTGAGTCCGAAGAGAAGATAAAAGAAACAAAAGATTAAAGGTTGCCACTTCCCTTTTCGTGAACGGTTCTGGTCTTTTAACAAACACATGATATGGGTCGTTTATCAGAGTCGAAGTTGGTTCAAGAGCTGGTTCTGTACGCAGCTAGCGCAGCACTGAGTTGCTTGGTCTTGTTTGTTGGCCTCCGACAACTCGACCCGAATCGCGAGGCTTCCAAAAAGGCACTTCACCACAAAAAAGAGATAGCCAAGCGCCTCGGTCGTCCTCTTGTTAACACAAACCCTTACGAGGTGACTAATTTCTTTTTTTCTCTCTTCTGTTCTTTTGTCTTAATTTTTAAATACTTTACACATTTATCACAAACATGAGTTGTTTTCTGTCTGGATAAATTTCTTTGTAAGTACTTAGCAGTTAATAAAATAAGTTTACCTTAATTTGTGAAAACTCTTATTGTATTGGCTTCTCCGAACGAAATTTGATTTTTCATAAATGAATAAACTAATTGAAGAGTTATATTTTGTTTTTACTTAATATTTTTTCTGTATTAAATGTGTACACAGAAACTTATCCGAGCAAGGGCATCAGGTTAGTTTCTTAATTGTTGCCTTCAAAGATGGGTGAAAACATATGTTTGTCAGAAAGCATGGGCTGGGTTATCTCACAATTATGCAACAAATTAAATGCTTGTCGTGTGCCTTCTGAACATATTGTTGAAGCTTGATGTATGATTCTTTACATGCTGCAATGGGTTTGGTGTGATATTTGATTTTGTTTGTTGGCTATTTGAAGTGCCATTATTAGACTAAGAAGGATTTTAAGGAATAGATATAATAGGGTTAGTGAAGAATCCAGTCAGCTGTATTGTACATATTTGAATTTTTTGGTAATGGTTTTAGTCTTGCTTAGTACATGCAATGTTGCTGGATTTGTCAAAAGGGTTACTTATACGTATTATAGAAGCCAATGTTATTTTTTCATTTGTTGTGCAGATTAGTAATGTGATCCTTATTTCACTTTCCTGATTCCTTTTCTATACTATGGTTCTTTCTGGAACAATTTCACATGGAATGCCTAGTTGTGCAGAGTTTTATTGAGTGACAGGCGAATGGGTGGGAAAGGTCTTTTTGCATTGGTTTTCCAGTTGGATTTCTAGTTTCATGTGATTATAAATGAGTTTTCTGGAACTGGGGTTATACTATTGATCAATTTGTGTCTGAAAGATGGAATAAGTTTGAATTCATAATCATATTGACATAAATAAATTACTTAAACTTTTTTCTTACATATTCTGTATGGGGATATATTGTCTTATTTTATTTCGAAAGATCTATGTTCTAATTTTATGTTAAATGGAGGGAATATATTTAAGGTTACTTTTAAGTATAAGCATTTTATCTTGTACAGGATGTCATAGCATGCGATGTTATCAATCCTGACCACATTAATGTGGAGTTTGACTCTATTGGAGGACTGAAAACGACAAAACAAGCTCTATATGAACTTGTTATTCTGCCTCTAAGAAGACCTGACTTGTTTTCTCATGGTAAACTTCTTGGCCCACAAAAGGGTGTCCTGTTGTATGGACCACCTGGCACGGGGAAGACCATGCTTGCCAAAGCTATTGCTAAGGAGTCTGGAGCAGTTTTCATCAATGTTAGGATTTCAAACCTGATGAGCAAGTGGTTTGGAGATGCCCAGAAACTTGGTATGCATGCATTATGTTTAATACCTTCTATTCAATTCACAAGGATTTCTTTTGCATATTAATAAAACCTTGTCATGCAATCTATTGAATTTTCTGGAAATGATTTCTTTGATAGTTTGGTTAATATGAGATTAAACATATTTGGGCCTATGACTAATGTGATCATAATTGATTAGATTTTCTTTTTAAAATAGTTTCTTTGGTTGAAAAATATGTGGTGGCTATGGTTGAAAAATAGTTTGGATTTTTTAAGTAGTTTCTTAAGAACCAAATTTTTAGATCTTATCTCTGAAAATTTGCGTTGGTATAATTTGAGGATATCCTAGTGTACAGCCTGGATTTTTCTTCATAAAATGACCATTTGCAAGTGGTTTTTCAACTGTTGCATAGTAATGAGTTGTGGGTCAATAATAAGGAGTGTAAATTTGGAGTAAAACATTTGGAATATCTCGGGCATATCATTTCAGCTGGGGGGTCATTTTACCTGATCAAAGGTTGCAGCAATGAAGCATTGGCTGGTCCCTAAGGATATCAAAGGCTAAAGGGGATTCTCGGGGTTGATAGGTCACTATCCCTGCTTTGTACACAATTATTGGGTGATTGCTAAACCGTACACACAGATATTGGAAGGAACAATTTCAAATGGTTGGAGGAAGCAAAACATGCTTTTGAGCAATTAGAAAAGGAATGGAGAATCTGTCCACATTGGCTATGCCAAATTTTGCGTTGCCATTTGTGATGGAGACTGATGCTTCTGGATATGAAATTGGGAGGTTGACCATTGGCTTTTATTAGTCATGCTCTCTCTGACAAAAGTAAGGTCAAACCAATGTATGAACGTGAGCTTATGGCAATACTGATTGCTGGCAAAAGTAGTACCAATATTTGTTAGGCCTACATTTTATTATTAGAACAAATTAGATGAGTTGGAAATATTTATTGGAACAAAGGGTCTCGGTGGGAGAGCAGCTGAAATGGGGGACTAAGTTGTTGGATTGCTCCAACCATTGCCTATTACAAACCATGTCTGGGAACATTTTTCCATGGACTTTATTGGGGGACTTCCCAAGGCTAGGGGAGCTGACACCATCATGGTTATTGTGGATAGCCTAAGTATGCTCATTTCATTCCTTTGCTTCATCCTATACTTGGCTAAGGAGGTAACTGTTGTCTTTGTGAAGGAAAGTGTAGGTTGTATGGTTTCCCTAATTTCATTGTTTCTGATAGGAATAGATTTTCAATAGTACATTTAGGCTGCAGCTAATTTGATTGGTTGGAACCAAACCAAAATTTAGATCTGCATTCCATTCCCAAATTAACAACCAAATGGAGGTTACTAACCACATGACCGAAGCCTACTTAAGGTGCTTTGTCAATGACCATCCTAAACAGTGGGAAAAGTGGTTGGCATGGGTTGAGATTTGGTTTAATTCTTCATTCAATGCTTCTATAAAGATGATTCTAGGCACCCTACAATTATGGTTCCCCTAATATTGTTCCTTCTTGATGAAATGTAATATTATTTTTATTGTTATTTTCCTTTGTATGTACCTATCTTTAAGGTTAGGGTTTTGCCTCTTCTTGTAACCATATATGTGTGTGTATACACACACACACATCAATAAGGTTATGCAGTGTAAGTTGAATACACTGTAAGTTTCCCATTTAATTTCTTCAAGTTAGTATCAAGAGCCTTGGTCACCTCTGTCTCCGTCTTTCATTGTCAGTCACCGTAAGTTTCCTCAAAGGGGGTTGGTCAAGTTTCCTTTTCTCCTTCCCTAAATGTTCTTTTTGTTCCTACTTGTCCTTTCATTATTTCATTAAGTCAATTAACAACGTTTTTAAACTATTCAATAAACCTTTGATGCAAATTCCTTTGTTATATAGGAATGTGGCACGAGCCAACTGATTGGAGAAAGACATGAATTGAGAGGTTTATACTATTTTGGAACTAATCCACATGTATCTTGTTTTGCATCTCCATCTTTTAAACTTTTACATGATAGTTTTGGATATCCTCACTTGTCAAAATTGAAACATTTTGTCCCTTTATCAAGACGAGTTATGTCAACTAGGAAAGATGTCATTCTGTTTTTTTTATTATCATTCTAATATTTGGGAACCAACACTTGTCTCATCTTTTGATTTACGATATTTTGTTACTTTCATTGATGAATATTCTAGATGTACTTGGGTTTATCTAATAAAAGATTGTTATGAACTATTGTCTATCTTTATATCTTTTTTGAATGAAATAAAAAATCAATTTGGCTAAGTAATTAAAATTTTAAGTGGCAATGCCAAAAAGTACTTCTCCTCTAATTTCTCTACAATTTTAAGTTCGCATGGAATTTTAGACCAATCTACTTGTCCTCACACACCTCAACCAATCCTATTGCTTGGTGCCAAACCGGTCCATCATTGGGGCGATGCAATCTTAACTGTTTGCTTTCTTATTAATAGAATCCCATCTTCTCTCAGCAATAAGGTTCCTTATTCCATTATTTTTCCAAATGATCCTCTCTTTTTTATTTCTCCCCATGTGTTTGGTTGAGTATGTTTTGTTCATGATTTGTCTCCAGGATTAGATAAACTCTGTGTATGCTGTTAAATGTGTCTTCTTGGGCTATTCTCGACTTCAAAACGGGTATCGGTGTTATTCTCTTGAAATCAAGAAGTACTACTTGTCTGCTAATGTTACTTTTGTTGAACAGACTTCTTACTTCTCATCATCTATCTATTCAAGATGTTCATTCCATCTAGGAGGTCCTCCCTATAGCATTAGTTAATTATGTTATCCTAGTGCTTTTGACAATCCAATCCTGTTCAAAATCCTTTTGAACCATCATCACTTTCTCTTATTACCTACCAACACAAGACCCAAATGATTAGTCCAATGCTCCAAGGTGAATCCTCTTCTTCAAGTTCTTCTCGATCGTCACTCAATGCCACAACTCCTAGTAATGGTGATTCATCCTTGCCCATTGCCCTCCGAGAAGGTACTCGTTATACCCATAATCCACGTCCTATTTATAATTTTCTTAGCTATCACAAGTTGTCTCCTTCGTATTATTCTTTTCCATCCTCAATGTCTTCTATTACCATTCCAAAAAATGTGAATGAAGTACTTGATAATTCTGAAGGGCGACAAGTTATGATTGCAGAGATGTAGGCTCTTGACCAGAATGGCACATGAGAGTTAATTTTCCTTCTACCTGGGAAGAAAATAGTTGGATGTCAATGGGTTTAGGATTTAGGTCCAAAAAGGATATATATTATTGGTCGAAAAATTTATTTATCTTACTATTACTAGACTTGATTTGTTTTTTTGCTGTTGGTGTTGTTAGTCAATTCTTGCATGCTCCTTGTATTGGCCATTGGAATTCTATCATTTGTATCCTAAGGTACCTTAGAAAAGCTAGACAAGGTCTCCTCTATGAAGATAAAGGAAGCATCTAAATCTCTGGGTATTGTGATGTGGACTAGGCAGGATCCCCTGTTGAGAGACACTCTACTAGAGGATATTGTGTCTTCCTTGGAGGAAATATTATTTCTTGGAAAAGTAAGAAACAAAATGTAGTGACGCGACCACCAACTACTGAAGTTGAATTTAGGGCAATGGCATCTCTTACTTGAAAAGTGAGACAATTCTTTCAAGAACTAAACTTGTTTGAGATTCTGACAATGAAGATGTAGTATGATAACCAAACTACTCTCCACATTGCTTCAATCCAATATCCCATGAGAGAACTGAACACATTGAAATTGACTATCATTTTATTTGGAAAAAGTTGTTGTGCAAGGAAATTTGTACGGAGTTTGTCGAATCTAATGATCAACTTGCATATGTGTTAACAAAGTCCACAAGGGGACCTCAAATTGAATTTATTTCTTCCGTGCTTGGTACATGCAATTTGTAGGCTCCAACTTGGGGAGGAGTGTTATAATAGGTATTAAATGTAGGTAAAAGTAGTTTTATTAGGAAATTGCTTCATGTTGCACCTATGTGCTGTACTTATCTCAGTATCTAGGAATCTAGTTCAGGCTTTTGATCTTTGCTCTTCCCTCTACTCATTGTATCAAAGATCATACGAGAGGTGTGATCAAGTAGGTCCATACAAAGAGAAGAAATAGGGTAAAACATAGCAAAATTAACTAAGAAGCAAACAAGAAAACCAATTCAAATTAATATTGATGATTGTTCGTCGATGAATGGATTATGGAAGATGAGCATGAGTAGAATGAACATTAAGTTTGGATGTAGACAACTTGGATTTGGATGAAAACTTGGTTCCAATCCAAGTTGAGGAGGATGAAACTTTAGATCAGCATGATTTAGATATTTTAGATTTGAATGGTAAAGGAGATGAAAATGATGGAGTTGAGGGTCTTTATTGAGATTATGAATTTAACTTACAAGATTATTTGCTTTAGATGGATTATTATTTTGTTAATAGAATAGAATTCCTATTTGGAAATAGGATGGAGCTATTGGTTTATTGATTTGTAACTATGAAGGAGTTATTCGTATATAACTAAGATACGATGTTTACACTTAATGATTTTATATATTTATTATATATTTTTTTGTTTGTCATGCTGTTGAATTGAAGTTGAATTGAAGTTCAATTATGAATTTTGAGTGAAATATAATGATTTTGTGTGTGCATATATGAATTTCATAGAATTTGTAGGATCTTACAATTAGTGTTATGATCTTCCGATTTATGATCTATTTCCCTTTCTGATCTTGTGTAAAATCTCGATTTTGACTAACCTAAAAATAACATGCTGATTGGGGTAGGAGGGAGGTGGAATTTCAGGTTGGAGACATTGTTTACTTAAAGGCCCAACCCTATATATTGGGATCATTTGGCAAGATGTGTTAATGAAAAACTTAGTCCCAGGTTTTATGGGCCGTTCAAGGTCTTGGAAAAGATTGGTGTTGTTGCTTATAAACTTCTATTCCGAAGACAGCAAGACTGCATCCAATTTTTCACATTTCTCAACTAAAAATGTGACTAAGATTAGACAACCAAGTCAAGAACTTCCACTTTTCTTGTGAAGGGAACTGGAATTGTAATTTGAACCTGTAGCTGCTAACAACTAGTAAGTTGTTGAATGGAAACGAGGGGGTACTTATACAGTGGGCTGGGGTGCCCTAGGAGGACATCACTTGGGTGCTGCTCGATGGTGGAGGGGGTATTGATGGGCCTCAGCCAAGTGGGCGTCCATTTAAAACAATACTATAGGAGAAGAGCAGATAGGGGTAAAATGGAAAGTAAGGAGGAAACAACATTTATGCATGATCATAACAAACTGCATATGTGGCAAAAGGAGGAGTGAGAGATGCTGAAATCAGCTCAGGGGAGGGATATAAGGAAATGGAAGGTGAGGAGGGACGATAGGATTCACTTGGGATATTTTGGGTTTGGCTGTTGGCACAAGGCAGGTTCTAATTTTCTGGCTTTGATCTTATTGTTGGTATTTTGTGCTTTTGCTGAAACTTGTAACCAAGGTTTGGTCCCTAAAGTTTTACTTGAATTCTATAAAAGAATAGTTCTTATTACCAACCATGGGAGAAGATATTGTTTTAGCCTCTGTCATTTTGGTTTTAGAGAAAGTATGTTTTTTTATTGGTAAATAGGAAAATGTTTCTATATTTATTCCTGTATTGCATATGTTGATATGGAAAGAATACATATTGGAAATCAATTTTGTTAAGAAACCTAAAAAGTAGAAGAACAGTAAAGGGGAAATTGAGAGGATATACATATTATTCCTCAAAATGAAGTACAAAATACAGCGGGATGATGATTCCTACTGCCGCAGAGCAGCTCCTCAAGAGAGGTTAACAACCCCTGGACATAAAAGAATTCCGCAATATCTTTCCCCGTATTTCCTTTATCTCTTTCCTCCACCCTATATTTCTTCTACCGCTCTTACTCCTTAACTATTCTGTTACACCCTTGTTTCTCTTCTCATACATTCTCCAAATCTTAGGCCTACTTCAACGTCATACCTACTTTTCCAGTCCTTACATTTTGAGGCAATTTGACATTGAGTTTACTAATTGTGGGTGCTGCTTCTCAATTGTGCCCCTCGATTTCGTTCTCTTATTTCTGGCTGGTGTTGAGTATTGCAGTTGTTATTCTCTTTGGTAGGTTAGAACTTAGAATCCTTAGTTTTGTTATAAGGGTTGTGCATTATCACAATTGTGATTTATATTTATTATACCTTTTGTGTGTTATTTTCTACATGCATTCATATAGTTTTCTATGCAGGTAGCTCCGTGTGTTATGATTTCATCATTTGCAATTGTATCTCTTATCTGTTTAGGATCCGACTTTGTCTACTTTGGTGGATGTTTTTGCAGATAACTAAAAGACTTGATTAAGTTTTAAATACTTCATTAATTTGAATATTTTTAATTGAGTCTCTATTAAAAATTTTCATTCTATTGAGTGTTCAAAATACTTTTAAACACCCTACCCTTTGATTTTTGCCGTCAATAGGATGGAGTGACTGTTACTTCCGTCTTTCCATCCAACTCACTTGTTCCCTCTTCAATCTCCTCCAACTCGTTAAAGGAGTGAGTTGGAGAAGATCAGGAGAGGAAATAAACAGGTTAACCAGTAAGTTGGAGACTGGAATAATGAGGTAGCAAAATCAAACAACAGGGACAAATATAAAAAAGTATTTTGATCACTTAATAGAACGAAATTCTTTATTAAAGATTCAATTGAAAATACTGAAATTTATAAAGTACTTAAAACTTAGTTAAGCTTAATTAAAACAACTGATAGCTATATTGAAACAATATGGGTCACAGTTTGAATTGTTAAAGTCTTTTGTTTGGATTAGTGTTGGTGATCTGCTTTTCATTTGCAGTGAGTGCCATATTTAGCCTAGCTCATAAGCTCCAGCCCGCCATCATATTCATTGATGAAGTTGACAGCTTTTTGGGTCAGCGTCGTACAACAGATCATGAGGCGTTGTTAAACATGAAAACTGAATTCATGGCTCTGTGGGATGGTTTTACTACTGATCGTAAGTTTTAAACGTGTTTTATACTTCTCTTCCAAGGTTCATGCAAAACCTGTGAATTGATGCAGCTCTATTTAGCATTATTATTTGTACTTGTCAAAGGTTTATAATTTGATGGCTTTTAATTTATTGTCTAGAGAATGCTCAGGTTATGGTTCTTGCTGCTACTAATCGTCCTTCAGAACTTGATGAAGCAATACTTCGACGACTTCCTCAAGCATTTGAAATTGGTATTCCGGACCAAAGGGAGAGGGCTGAAATATTGAATGTTATCTTGAAGGGTGAGAGGATTGAAGAAAACATTGACTATGACCATATAGCTTTCTTATGTGAAGGTTACACTGGTTCGGATCTATTTGACCTGTGCAAGAAAGCTGCATATTTTCCAATTAGAGAACTGTTGGATGAAGAGAAGAAAGGGAGAAGTGCTTCTGTGAGTGATTCATCATTCTCTTTTACCACAACATTTTCATTCTTGTTGAGTGAAGTCTATTTTTAAAACTATTCTATGAACCTGATCCTGGAGTAATATTTGCATAATGAAAGCAAATTCTTACACGCGGAAAGATCAATTGATGTCCGATATGACTGTTTTGCGCTTGTACGCATCTTTCTAGAGATTTTCTAGTTTTGAAGAAAAATACTGTAGTAGAAGCAGCTAATTATCCCTTCTTTACACTGGGTCAATTCTTAATCTTTTGAACCGCAATTTAGTATGGACGGAAGTGGCAATAGAAGCATGGAATTTTTATCTGGAAAATTAAAATGTACAGTTATATTGATGACTGCCTCTGATAAGGTCTATTTTCATGGTTCAGGCTCCTAGACCATTGTCCCAGCTAGACTTGGAGAAGGCCCTGGCCACATCACGAAAGACTACTGTTGCTGCATTTGAATACAATGGATTAAGTGCAGATACTCTAAGATGGGCAAGGCAGAGGGAACCTGGTGGTGATTATCAGGTACAAGCTGCAATCAATGAACTTTCTAAGTTTGTGGTATCTCACATGACTAGTCGCCAGCCAGATGCCAAACATGTTTAAGATGCTCTTAATCTCTTGTGGATCAGTCCAAGTTGTAAAAGCACCCATCTCATAATATAGTCATTTTAGAACGTACATTACTTAGCATCATTTGCTGAGGTAATTAACTATTGCATTTTGTTGTCTTTTTGATGCAATAATCCTTTGTGAACCACAACTTAATATTCATTTTTCTGATTGCAATTTGGATGCAAGTATGTCTTTATATATATATATATATTTCATTATTCATGTATATCATAATTGATGGAATCTATTTTTTTAAATTATATTAAATTGTGAATACTTTGATTATCGTTGTATTGTTTAATTTTGATAAAATTATAATTTACAGGATAATTTTTATGGAAAGTTGTGGATGATGTAAAAGTTGATAGAAGTTAAATAAACACACACACACACACACATATATATATATATATATATATATATATATATATATATATATATATATATATATATATATATATATATATATATATATATATATATATATATATATAA
>Ga0099825_1007179_pt1 | contig 13639 bp, 16 predicted proteins | sample SiratroredBW_FD_76838 | JGI IMG/M metagenome (GOLD analysis project Ga0099825, IMG submission 76838) | Root nodule microbial communities of legume samples collected from California, USA - Siratro red BW | ecosystem: Host-associated > Plants > Roots > Nodule | place: USA: California | collected... | reverse complement strand
TGAAAATTTGTTTATCAACAAAAAACAAAAAAAATAAATTATTAAAAGAGGAAAAAAACAAATAAAAAAAACAAAAAAAAAAAAAAAAAAAGAACTCAAGTTAGATTATTTTATGAAAACAAAATTAGATAAAATTCTTTAATTTTATATGACTTTAAGGACCCATAAAAGTGCATCGAAAACACAAAAATGAGTTGGTTTCTAGTGAAGATGCTCTTAACCATTAGGTTTGAGTCGTTCTTTTTTTCTTTGAAAAGGTTTGAGGGTGATAATGTATATTAGTCTCCCTATTTTTATTTAATTGTTATTTCAAAATTTAACACAACATTAATTACTTATCATGTACACGCTTACTATTCACCTGATACTTAATTAGTTTAGACATCTATATTTATTATAACGTAAAATGAAAATGATAAAATAGAAAATCTCATAATTATTTCATTAAAATAAAAAATTTTATATTTCTTGATTTTTATAAAACAACCTTAAAACGAACAAACAGAAAGAGGACAATCTTGTAAAAGATATGAAGATGTTGGAGTTCGCATTATGTCATAAGAAAAAAAGGGCGCAATGAAGACGTGATTATTTATATAAGAGTGATTAATTTAATTTTGATATCTTTCTGGTGACATAACATATTAATCACTAACGTGAGAGGTTTATGATTCTGAGGACCTGTCCTTTGATTAAGAAATGTACATTATTGAGCCAACGCAGAAGATTGCATGTAGAATTGATTCACAGTGAGTGCTTCCAACCACTATATAAGTAGGTGCCTACATTCCTAAGCTTCCATTCATTTTCTTCTGTTTGTTGCCACAACAGTAAGAGAAAAAATCAAGAAACTATTACTCACATCACACATAATATGATAAACCAATTTCCATTTATGTGATTCATTCTTCAACCAGGAACAGGAGAGTGAATTTTTTGCGTTGCACATGACAAGTTTATCATAAACTGTTCATATCAGAATTAGCTTCACTGCATACATTGAAAGATGGAAAGTGATGAACTGAGAGCGGCAAGTGCACGCATAGGGAGCTCCAGCGTGTGGAGAAGCAGTGGTGTTGATGTGTTTTCAGGGTCTTCAAGAAGAGAGGATGATGAACAAGAGCTTAAGTGGGCTGCTATTGAGAAACTCCCCACATATCTACGCATGACTCGGGGCATTCTCACTGAGGCAGAAGGCCAAGCTCCTACAGAGATTCATATAAAGAAACTTGGTCCACTTCAGAGGAAGAACTTGGTGGAGAGGCTCGTCAAGATTGCAGAACAAGATAATGAGAAGTTCTTGTTCAAGTTAAGAGACCGCATTGATCGGTAAGCTACTAACATGTGTGTGTGTGTTTTAGTTTTGATCTCTTAAACTCAGGTATGGAAAATTTACAAGTTCGTTGAAGTGCAGTGTTGGACTTGAAATTCCTACTATTGAAGTCCGTTTTGAGCACTTGAATGTTGAGGCAGAAGCTCATGTGGGAAGCAGAGCACTGCCTACTATATTTAACTTCTGCATTAATTTGTTGGAGGTAATTGTAAATGGTCAATAGATTGGATGCTGTCACGAGAGTTGTTTCTGAAGCAGAGAACACTGACAAGTTCAAATGCGTGTGTGTGTGTTTGTGTGTGCATTTTCTCTTTCTTTCTGAAGGGGTTCCTCAATTCTCTTCACCTTATTCCCAGTCGAAAGAAGCCATTCACAGTTCTTGATGATGTCAGTGGAATCATCAAGCCTAAAAGGTAAGAGGGTTGAGTTGACCTTTGTGGAATTGGTATGCAGGATTGTAGAGGAACTAAACTAAACTAAACTAAACTATCTTTTCTCAACATAATTTTGTTTTGGCTTATGCAGAATGACACTTCTTTTAGGCCCTCCAAGCTCTGGAAAGACCACATTATTATTGGCACTGGCTGGAAGACTTGGCAAAGATCTCAAAGTAAGAAAGTCTGAGATTTACTTTTGTTTCAGTAACTGCTCAGATGAATAAGAATCATTTAAGGTTTATGATTCGTTCTACTTTATTGTTGCAGTTTTCGGGACGAGTTTCGTATAATGGTCGTGGGATGGAAGAATTTGTGCCTCAGAGAACATCAGCTTACATAAGTCAAACTGATCTACACATAGGAGAAATGACAGTGAGAGAAACCTTGGCCTTTTCAGCAAGGTGTCAAGGGATTGGAACCCGTTATGGTCAGTAAGCCCTTTGAAAACAACAGTGATCCTTGATGTCAGGTCTAGTGGACTAACTTCGATTGAACTGTTTCCGACTTGCGTAACATGCAGAGATGCTGGCAGAACTGTCAAGAAGAGAGAAGGCTGAAAACATTAAGCCAGATCCTGATCTTGATATTTATATGAAGGTGACACGAGATCAAAATTAAATGTCAATATAACCTCTCGCAGTTTCTTAAGTCCTCAATGAATATGTCAGAAATGTACGTGGCTAATCCAAAAGTACTAAATTTACAGGCAGCAGCACTAGAAGGCCAAGAAACCAATGTGGTTACAGATTATATAATGAAGGCATGACATTAAATTCAGCAAATTTGTAAGATGATTTTAATTTTGAAGAAAACAGAAGGAAGAAACTTAGTTGTTCCTGTTTCTAACATTTGGCAGATTTTGGGACTAGAAGTTTGTGCGGATACCATGGTTGGGGATGACATGATTCGGGGTATTTCTGGCGGACAGAAGAAGAGAGTCACAACTGGTAAACAAAAAATCTTGTTTTCTGCTTAATATGAAATATCTTAATATTTTGTGAAACTTATATGTGACTACCAATTACCAAGTCGATATTATTTGTGTCTATGAATTATAGGTGAGATGCTAGTTGGACCCGCTAGAGCACTTTTCATGGATGAAATTTCAACTGGTTTAGACAGTTCTACCACATTCCAAATGGTTAATTCTCTTAGACAATCTATCCACATTCTGAATGGAACAGCTGTGATCTCACTTCTCCAGCCAGCACCAGAAACTTACGAGTTATTTGATGATATTATTCTCCTCTCAGATGGGCAAATCGTGTATCAGGGTCCAAGGGAAAATGTGCTTGAGTTCTTTGAATACATGGGGTTCAAATGTCCAGAGAGGAAAGGAGTAGCAGATTTTTTACAAGAAGTAACTCTAAGCTTCCGTACACTTGTTTTCCCCTTTACATCTTTAAAAGAAACAACATTCAGTTCTTCATGTTTATATGTATGACAGGTAACATCAAGAAAAGACCAAGAACAATATTGGGCAAATAAAGATGAGCCATACACCTTCATCACTGTTAGAGAGTTTGCTGAGGCATTTCAGTCATTTCACATTGGTCGAAAACTTGGTGATGAACTTGCCACCCCATTTGACATGTCCAAAGGCCACCCTGCTGTGTTAACAAAGAACAAGTACGGTGTTAGCAAGAAGGAGCTCTTGAAAGCTTGCGTGTCCAGAGAATTCTTACTTATGAAAAGGAATTCGTTTGTCTATATTTTCAAGATGTGGCAAGTAAGCACTGTTCTAGCTTCAATATTTTTGTTTTCCTTTGTTAATCAACTACACCGGCTAGTTCATGTAGATTAATTCAAGTTTGGTTTCTTTCATTTTCAGTTGATTTTAACGGGGTTCATAACAATGACATTGTTCCTGAGAACTGAGATGCACCGGGATACAGAAACTGATGGTGGTATCTTTATGGGTGCATTGTTCTTCGTACTAATTGTGATTATGTTCAATGGATACTCCGAGCTATCCATGTCCATCATGAAACTCCCCGTTTTCTATAAGCAAAGGGACCTTCTCTTTTTTCCTTCTTGGGCATATTCTCTGCCTACATGGATCCTTAAGATTCCTATAACCTTAGTCGAAGTTGGTATTTGGGTTGTGATGACTTACTATGTTATAGGATTTGATCCTAGTATTGAAAGGTGAGAATCTTCTTTTAATTATTTTAACGGATAGACCTTAGAGTTTGGTTTGTGGTGTGCTTACTAGTAGTTCCTCGTGCCAGGTTCATCAAGCAGTACTTTTTGCTTGTTTGTATCAATCAAATGGCATCAGGACTTTTTCGATTTATGGGAGCAGTTGGGAGGAACATCATTGTTGCAAACACAGTTGGGTCATTTGCTTTACTTGCAGTTATGGTCATGGGTGGATTTATCCTATCTAGAGGTGAAGTGTTAATTAAAAAAAACATTTCAGTTTACTTTGTAATAAATAATATGGTTGATCTCTGCAATATTTACTTTAAAATTTTTAATTGGTCGAAAGGGTAATACTTACATTAGCAATAGATTCTCTATCAATTCTTTTGACAACACTGTCTACTATTATTGATATAGTAGAAATATATTGAAAATCATAAAACTGTGGGTCACTTCTTGTTTAAACAGTCTTTATCATAATTTTGTAACTTCATTTAGTGTTAACTAGTAATAAAGAATGTGTTACTGGAACTTCTTTCAAAAGTATTGGATTGTCCCCGTAAAATTACATTGATAATGCATGAGAGTTAGACTCTTTCTAAGTATGTAAGTTGCTTGCATGTTCTAAGGTATTTTGATGTCAAAATCTGATACCTTCTTTTTTAAGCAGTTGATGTGAAGAAGTGGTGGCTGTGGGGTTACTGGTTCTCACCCATGATGTATGCACAGAATGCTATAGCTGTGAATGAATTTCTCGGAAAGAGTTGGTTACATGTAAGCAATGCAATAAAATCATATGTAACTGGTAAAAAAATGTCAATCAGATTTTGATGACAATATGTGAGTATTTTTGCATTGAAGGTACCACCTAATTCAACCGAACCATTAGGAGTAACGGTGTTGAAGTCACGTGGGATTTTCCCTGAAGCATACTGGTATTGGATTGGTGTTGGAGCTTCCATTGGATACATGTTACTGTTCAACTTCCTTTTTCCCTTGGCCTTACATTATCTTGACCGTAAGTATCTTTACACGTACCTTTCAGTTTTGAACTGACACTGTGCTCTAACAACGGAAACATTTTGCTGCAGCATTTGGTAAACCGCAAGCTTTAATATCAGAAGAAGCCTTAGCTGAGAGAAATGCAGGCAGAAACGAACACATCATTGAATTATCGTCTAGACTCAATGGCTCTTCTGGTGCGTTGCATGTTCCCTCACGTAGTCACATTTTCTTCCTGTTTTAACTGCACGTGTTCATGTAGTGTACAATTTCAATACAGAAAAAGGGAATGAAAATCGTAGAAATGTGTGCTCCCAAACACTGTCAGCAAGAGTGAGCAGCATTGGTGCAAGCGAGCACAACACGAAGCGAGGGATGGTTCTTCCTTTCACACCCCTTTCCATTACTTTTGATGAAATCAGATATGCGGTGGAGATGCCACAGGTACAAAAATTGACTTCAAACGGAGTATCATTTTCTGTAATAGACCATTAGAATAAATCAGACATGTACAGTTTAAGATAATGGCATATGAAGGATATAAAACGAAGCATAAAAAAGTGAGAGCCATGTATGGTGTCCCTCCGCATATTTTCCTATAGTGTTCTGGAAATAGATTCTGATTTCTATCTATGTTTGCAGGAAATGAAGAACCAAGGCATTCTTGAAGATCGACTTGAACTGTTGAAGGGTGTTAATGGAGCTTTTAGACCAGGAGTTCTGACAGCTCTAATGGGGGTAAGTGGGGCTGGTAAAACAACTTTAATGGACGTGTTATCTGGAAGGAAATCAGCAGGTTATATTCAAGGGCAAATCACTATATCCGGTTACCCTAAAAAGCAAGAAACTTTTGCCCGCATAGCAGGATACTGTGAGCAGACCGATATACACTCTCCCCATGTTACAGTGTATGAGTCTTTGGTTTATTCTGCATGGCTTCGGTTACCACCTGAGGTTGATTCTGCAACTAGACAGGTAAACTTTTGTAAATTAGATCATACATAGTATATTAACATCAAGAGAATTTAGAGCAACCTATTACTTATTGGAAAGAGGAAATCTTAAGTGTTTGATTGGTTGTGTTGTGCCTAATAAGATCTGTGTTCATGCTCATGTTAGAACTTCTTATTGCACACACAACAAATGACATTGTGACATTGTTGTACTCTCCTTCTTCCAAGTTTTCAATGAAGCCATTCCACTTGCTCACAGACCCTATTGATTGATAGCAGATGTTCATTGAGGAAGTTATGGAGCTGGTAGAGCTGACTTCATTGAGAGAAGCCTTGGTGGGATTGCCAGGAGTGAATGGCCTGTCCACGGAACAGCGCAAGAGGTTAACAATAGCAGTTGAACTTGTTGCCAATCCATCTATTATCTTCATGGATGAACCTACCTCTGGCCTGGACGCCAGAGCTGCTGCTATAGTTATGAGAACAGTGAGGAATACAGTGGATACCGGGCGAACAGTGGTCTGCACAATCCACCAGCCTAGCATTGATATATTTGATGCTTTTGATGAGGTCAGTGACAACTTTCCTTCTCTTAACTAGCTTACAAAAATTCAGCGTTTCATTTTAAGGCTGAACATACATACTGCTATATTTACAGCTACTTCTGTTGAAGCGTGGAGGCGAGGAAATATATGTGGGGCCTTTAGGCCAGCATTGTTCTCAACTGATCAGTTACTTTGAGGTCTGCACCATCTCTAACTAGTAATTAATCAGTGCTAAACTATTTTCAACCAGTTTGTTCAGTAAGTAGCTGGTGCTTGGTGTAGGGAATTAATGGGGTGCCAAAAATTAAGAATGGTTATAATCCTGCCACTTGGATGTTGGAGGTTACTTCAGAAGCACAAGAAGCGACTCTTGGAGTTAACTTCACTGAAATATACAAGAATTCTGACCTGTATAGGTAGGAACAACAAGAAATTCAATCCCAAATCCATATGAAAGATTGCCCTTTGAGCATTAGTTACTGTTAATATGTTTTTCTATGGTTAACCAATATTACTTATTCATTCAGGAGAAACAAGGCCTTGATAAGGGAACTTAGCACACCTCCAGCAGGTTCCAAAGATTTGCATTTCCCCACAAAGTACTCGCAGACTTTCTTCACTCAATGCATGGCTTGCCTTTGGAAACAACACCTATCATACTGGAGAAATCCCCCATACAGTGCGGTGAGACTTTTATTCACAACAATCATAGCCTTACTGTTTGGGACAATATTTTGGGACATCGGCTCTAAAAGGTACCCAACATGCAACCACTTGCCATAATTTCTCTGAATAGTTTCTAAGTCCCTTTTACTTTTTTATTTTATAACCTTAATTATTTATATACATTCTTCTGATGCAGACAAAGAAGGCAAGATCTATTTAATGCAATGGGGTCCATGTATGCTGCAATCCTCTTCATCGGGATACAAAACGCCACATCTGTGCAACCTGTTGTAGCCATTGAGAGAACAGTCTTCTATAGAGAAAGAGCTGCTGGAATGTACTCAGCTTTACCATACGCATTTGGACAGGTATACATGAAATTGTTCATCCAATGACTAAAGAACATTAACAATTAACTAACAAAGAATTCTCTTAGTTATAGAACACTAATTATGAAGTTATGGAAGTATAATCTTAGCTAACTCATCCCACAATTGAAATATTCAGGTTGCCATTGAGATCCCATACATACTCATTCAGACCCTGGTATATGGGGTCATAGTGTATGCTATGATTGGGTTTGATTGGACGCTGAGCAAGTTCTTTTGGTATCTCTTCTTCATGTTCTTTACCTTTTTATACTTCACCTTCTATGGCATGATGGCTGTTGGTCTTACCCCGGATCACAACGTTGCTGCTATAGTCTCGTTTGGGTTCTACATGATATGGAACCTCTTCTCAGGATTTGTGATTCCAAGAACAGTAAGTTCATCTGTCCCTTTAGCTTCATTTTAACACTAGACTACATACACACATACATATATGCATATGATAAGTCATTAACTAACAAATGATGTTATGATCCTTGTATGTGACAGAGGATGCCAGTGTGGTGGAGATGGTACTTTTGGATCTGTCCTGTGTCTTGGACCTTGTATGGATTGGTTACTTCACAATTTGGTGATATAAAAGACCGTATAGATACTGGAGAGAGTGTGGAAGAGTTTGTTAGGAGTTATTTTGGGTATAGAGATGACTTTGTAGGTGTAGCTGCTGCTGTGATTGTTGGGTTTTCACTACTTTTTGGATTTACCTTTGCCTTCTCAATCAAGGCATTCAATTTCCAAAAGAGATGACCACTTTACTTTACACAACTTGTAAATGAAGGATCACATTTCATCCAACAGAGAAATATACAGAAACATAGCACTTCTCCTTTGAAATTTCTACAACATTTTTCCATTTAATTATTGCTTCTTGCCATCACCATGGTATAACTACTCGGATAGAGAGAACTTTTTTTTTCACTTTTTGTCGTTACAATCCATGTTCCTTGTTCTATAATACGGCTACATTGTACTTCTGAATGTATGTGAATGTGCTTGTTGTTCTCAGAATAGTCCAAGAAAACTGAGTCAACCAGACATGCATAGCAGAAAATGATTTTGCAACAAGATAGATAGATAGAGAGAGATTTAAAATATAATAAAAAAATAATGGAAAAGAAATAGAAAAGATAATGTTGTATAGTATAAGAATTGTTTTATGTGATGTAGAACATGTGGATCAATAATTTATGTATCTATCTGTCCATCTTCATCAAACAGATTCTATTTTAATGGTCAATAAAAAGCGCACGGCAGCAACGTGCAATTTATTAGAGTCATAAATAAATTAACGATGTTACGTCACACCCACCGTTTATTATGACTGAAAGAGTGATGTCATTTGTTAATTGACTCAACTAATATGGTCAATACTTTATTTGAAAAACTCATTTGGAAAATGTTAAATAAGAAAGAAAAGAGAAAGATGAAAATAAAAATAAAACATCAATTATTAGGATGAATGTAAGAAAAAGTACAAAAGTTTGTTTTCGGTTATTTCAAATGAGTGAAGTAAAGAGTGAAAATAAATAAATTATTGGCATAAAAGGTTATATAATGAAAACTTTTGCTCTTGTTTTCACTCGACATAAAATTACCCTTTTCTAATTTTTCATAAAAGAGTTATAAGATTATTTAATTACTGTGATTGGATCGATGCAGTCGAAATTATTTTATCTTACTTATTAGTTTTCAAATTTTAATTTTAAATGTGTAGCTGTATTAAATATTTAAAGAAAAAATTTATTAAATATAACTATTTTATTCTATTCAAACACGGTTTTTTCTATAAAAAAATGCTTACAATTTAAAAACGAAAAAACAATTGATATTAGGATTTCTTCAAACTAATGTATTAATTTATTTTTATGTTTCAATGTTTTTTTTATGAATGTAGTGTTAATGTACTTAGGTTTTCTTTAAAAGTTGTCTGAAATTAAAGTTCACATTTAAAATTACTGCATAACTGTCAGTTAATTGCATTAAACTAAATCAACAAATATAATTTAAAAGAATCAATGCATTAAAAACTATAAAAACAATTATTCAAAAAGACAACGCACACAAATCACATTCCCTCAAGCATTACACGATGTGGGAACCTGGGCGTTTTAGCAGGAAATATGCTTCACTTCAACAAAAAAAGAGAAAAACATTATATTCCTCACATTCTCTTTAACTAAAAAAAGTTTTAGAGGGGACTTCATCTAATAGCTAAAAAATAAGTGCAATACTCTTAATTTATTTTAAAACATCTTGCTGGTAAACAAATAAAAAATAAACTGTCTTTCAATCCTTAACCCAATTGAAGTTTAAATGTTAATACACCTTTATTTGATCAAGGGTTGTTTGATTGTTCTGATTAAAAACAGTCACTTTAATAATAATAATAATAATAATAATAATAAGATCTCATATTTCATTCACACCCAAACAAAATGAGGAAATTATGTACAAGATCACTGATCAAGATGTGAGCAAAGGACTAGGATCCTCCCCTTAATCCACAAAAAGATTGATTTGTAAAAGTCAATCTGAACCATATAACAGACCAGTTAAAAACAACTAAATTGTTCAAATGCATCACATAGAATTAACCAAGCCAAAAAAAAAGAGGAATTTTGATGCTGATGGTGAGAAGTGAGAAGCACAGAAGCCATGTATTGATTGGTTTTGTTTATGCAGAAATGTAATAAGAAGAGGCAGTGGCAGTGATTCTAAATATCCAATGACTAAATTAAATGTCGACTAGATGCCGCATATGTTACAGTCAAAGTTTTCTCTCAGCCTACACCTACAATTACAAATGAATCTTAATCCTCAAAAACGAAAATTGAACCTACTCAATTACCCAAGCTATCAAGGAAACTTTGCAACTCCTTCAAACCTTCAGCAGAGAAGCTCCTCTGCACTCTAGAGCGAGGAGCCACCAAGTTGGGAGGAGGTTGCTGCTGGAAGCAAATCACAACTGCAGACAAATTGTCTCCACTCTTTCTCTTCAAAGCCTCATCCACCAGATCCTTACTGCACATGGTTGGGTCATTATGCTCCTGGAGCCTCCTCCGAGCAAAATCCACTGCATTTTGGCTCCTGAATACATCCCAAATCCCATCACAACCTATGATCAGAAACTCGTCCTCGCTCGTCAGTTTTGTAGTCATAAGTTCGGGTTCCGAAGTCAGTGGTCCACCATCTTTGCTCTTCATTCCCTCCATGTGCCAGTCACCAAGTGCTCGAGCAACATTCAGTTGCCCGTTAAGATATCCATCGTAGACATACCCCCCAGAAGCCTCAATTCGCTTCCTTTCTTTGTTGCAACTCGGTTTATGATCTCTTGACATTTCAATTGCTTTTCCACGACGGCACAGCACAGCTCGACAATCTCCAGCATTTGCCACCACCAGCAACCTGCAATCACAAACTATGATCATCACACAACCCATCAAAGGTGGAGCATAAAAGTATGATTTTGGGCCTAAGCCAACTGTTGTGGCAGGACAAAAGGTTCCCCATTTAAAAAACAGTGGAAGCTTACCCAGAGAAAAATCAAAAACACAACTTTGGCGATTTGGGAAAAAGAATGTGTACACCCAGATTATCAAAATGCTAACCTTCCTATAACAAGAGTAGCTAATGCAGTGGTGCCAGATGCAAGTGCGGCATCCAGAGAGCAAGCTTCTGCAAAGGCGTTGTCTGTTTGCAGAAATGCCGAAGCAACTACCCTTTCAATGTCTCCAGGGAAATCTTCATCATCGAGAATATACTTTGGCAGATGCTGGCAAGCAAAGTCGGCAGCATGCTTTCCACCATGTCCATCAAACACCTGACCAAGCCATCGACCATAATCATTACCTGACTTTCACAACAGTTTTCAAACAAATGCAAGAAACAAAAACGAAATATTCTACGGGATCAGCAATGTTGTGTCTAAGAAGTGTTTATATGCATTTGTCAATAGTCTATAACCATATTTAAAGCAATGCATTATCACCAGAAAATATTAGCATGAGGACTATGATTAGCAAAGAAATACCAAACTAAAATTCATTAACACAGTAATCACTGTTAATCAAGTTAAGCACCAAAATAGATAAATACCCCATAGAAAGCGCTGGGTCCATCTATACAATGTTTGAGTCCAAAATCGTGCATAAAATTGTCAACACAAACATATACATCTTCCATACTTGAACGAAATCCAATATCAGCACAAGCTCCAGAACGAAGCGTTGGAAAGAAATCAGACTGACAATCTTCAGTAACATTCTCTGGCTCAGATACATCAGACAACTTTGTTTTCATCTGCCGATTTTGCCATAAAAGTTAGAAAAACAACAAATGAAAAATAAACTTAGAAAATATTGTTTTTTCAGAGCAGAAAGGAATTTGGAACTCCAAAATAACATATCAATAGTCGTCCTAACACTCTAATGAGAGTAAATTATACTAACAAGAAAAACTAAATAGACAAATCCAGAAGAGACCCAGATAGTTAGCACACGGGAGGTAACCATAAAGATGAAAAGAAGGAACAAAGTTCAATATTATTATTTACACTGTTTTATTTAATTCACTACCTCCACGATCTGACATTTTTTACCACACCGACTCACCATCAGTGTTTTACATTACTTCTACCCACCAAACATTACTTTTACCCTAAATCCCAATTCTAGGTTTCATCTATAAAGAATGAAAAGAAATATAACCCATATAAGCTAAAACAACTTGCACATATGACTCAACCACTTTCCTTTGCAACAACTTTCCAAAATCTCCCACTGCATCAAAATGGCAAGGAAAGGAAAAGAAACGTTGCTCAAAATTGTCAAATATGGATATTATAACCATTTTAAGGAACTTGGTAATTCCATAACTGTTCAAACAACAAAAATCACAAATCATTCTTTTCCTGTCTAAAAGGATGTAAATAAGCACACACACTACCATACTAGCACAAAATTACACATTTAAAGAAAGGATCAATTTTGTGAAAGAATAACTCACGAGAGAAGCGTGGCGAACAAGTTTGCATTGGCGATGTGAAGGTGGGTTGGGATTGGGAGGTCGAGTCCCACTAGAGCTCCTGCTTTCACTTTTACTGCAACAATCCACCCCTTCAATTTCTTCCATGCTTCTCCACCATAAGATCCAAGTGACCACAAATCGAAACGGGTTCGACCCAGATTGCAAAAAGCAATCAGGTAGCTATAACAAGTGCAAAAATTAGGTCTTTTTGGAGTTGGGTTTGGCGGGTGGGTCTCTGCGATTCAAAGGGAACATGGTATCGCAAATGCAGGAATTTTGAGAAGGAATTTGCGTATATGACACAAGTCTTGTGCACAGAGAGAGAGAGAGAGAGAGAGAGAGAGAGAGAGAGAGATTCACCGTCGTATCTGAAGGCGGTGGTCGGTCGTTGGTGGGGTTTTAAAAACTTTCAAAATGCGGTGGCAGGTTCGAAACGACGTCGAATTGCTATGTAAAGTTTTGAGCTTTGTTAACGGCAAGGGAATTGTTTTTTATTTTGAGAGGGGCGCTTCTCTTTCATAACATAATAGAAAATAAATAGTAATTATATATCTTTATGTATATGTAATTCAGGGATCTGAATGCAGGGTGATTCACCAGTTTTTGCATTTTGAAGTTTCAATAATATTATTTTAACATTAATATAGAAATATGAACTAAATGAAAGTATCTGAAAAAAATTATGATTAGATTTGTTCACGAATCATCACAACCTTTTTCAGTCAACATCATATGGGCATCCAACTCACAAAACAATTTATGGAGTGGCAGCTACATACAGCTGTAGATTCTTTTTAATTTACCATTATTACTTCACTTGCATCAATTTCAAACAATGGGGAAATTATAAGCAATCAATTTTTTTTTAAGTTTTTAAAGATAATTACTGTATAAAATCAGCAAACTTATCACATGATATCATTTATGATCAAATAGTGATATAGAACATTATTGCTTATCAGTAATGTACATTATTTATTTACATAAAATATTGAAAAAAATACTCTAATTATCATCTATTTACGAATTGTTGTGTATGATAAGCAAATATCGTTTTAAAATTAGTTGAAATGGTTTTCGATAAGTAAACAGTGAAAACAAATCTTTACATAAATTAAAATCTTAAGAAATCATCTAGATCTAG
>Ga0099825_1007175_pt1 | contig 13646 bp, 5 predicted proteins | sample SiratroredBW_FD_76838 | JGI IMG/M metagenome (GOLD analysis project Ga0099825, IMG submission 76838) | Root nodule microbial communities of legume samples collected from California, USA - Siratro red BW | ecosystem: Host-associated > Plants > Roots > Nodule | place: USA: California | collected... | reverse complement strand
TGTCCTTAATATGACAACCATTAGAATAAAAAACAATCACACAAGACAAATTATCAATTAACTTTGCTATTGAAAGAAGGTTAAAAGTGAAGTTAGGAATATATAAAACATTATCTAAGACATTATCTTGATTGATAAAAACAGTTCCAGAATAATTTGCAAAGACTTGATTTTCATTTGGTAATTTGACAGAGATATGATTAATTTGATGATATGAAGTGAAATGACTTAAGGATGAACAAATATGATCATTAGCACCACTATCAATAATCCAAGAACTAAAGGAAGAGAGAAATTTATTACTAATGTGTTGTTGTATTAGAAAGAATACCAGAGATTTGATTAGAGACATTGTTACTGGATTTAGACTGTTGTAGAAGGGTTAACAATGTTTGAGAATGTACCTCTGACCTTGAACCTTCATGATTCTGCAAATTATTATTACAGTCTGCTTTATGATTTTTAAACTTGAACTGAAGTGGAAAACCATGCCTTCTATAGCACGTATCAATCACATGTCCTGTCTTTCCACAATGACTACAGACATTAGAAGTATATCATCTTCCAAAACTACTTATGTTAGTATCATTCATTGCTTTTGACTGATCACCAAAAATTTGTCTCTCTTGTTGTGTATCAATAGAACAAACCATATGTTGCTGAGAACTAACATGATAAGGTAAACTAAAATATTGTGAGAGATCAATAATTTCGGCCATGATAAATGTAGCAACCAGAGCTTTTGAGAGATCTGATACCATATTATAAAAAATAAAAAGATGAACAAAGAATATGAGAATGAAAATATTCTCTATGTTTTTTTGTAGTATATTGGATTAAAAATAGAGAATTGAATATATACAAGTACTCTACCCATTCTAGGTATAGCTAAATAAAGAAAATAAAATAAAATTATTACAATCTGATAATGTCATAAAAACAAATAAACATAATTGATAATAATTTGATTCTACTATAAAAACAAAATCACATAATTAGTTTCCTTCTAGAAGCTTTCTATCCATATCCTCTGAAAGATCAAAATTGTATGAATGAGAAATGCGTATGTTAGGAAGTTCGTGGTGTTGCATGCATTGATTTATGACTACAATCTGCATAAAAGATGCATTGATTTATGACTACAATCTGCATAAAGGATACGAGTTCTGTTACCTCTTTTAATACCCCTTTCGCTAGCCCTGTTAACATCTCTCACTGTAGTTGTCATATTGTTTTGTCATTTAAATGTTCATAGAAATTGTTTTTATGTGAGACAAATTCACACGAAGAAAATTTTTGATCTATAAAAAAAAATCAAATTATGTCAATGTATATATAATAAGAATACTTAAATAAAGTTTTATTTCAAAAACTTGGAACACATACTTAAGAGTATAATTTAGTTCTAATCATAATCACTAGCATCTTCATAATATTCACAATCATCTTCTTGTACATGATCGTGCTTAAGCGTCAACATAATCACTTAAAGAAAAAGAAAAAAAAAACATTTCAGTATTTTCTGCACTAGATATTATTTAGCTCAAACATGATTGGTAATTTGCTTAAGTGCAATACACTTAAGCATGGTCATTCGCTCTACCAAATGTTTCTTAAGAATTGCTTATCAATCGTTTAAGTGTGTGCATATTGTTAGGCCAAAATTTGTTTAAAGTGCTCAAGAAATCTGGCTAAAACACAAGTTAGAAAAACAGCCCACTTTTTGGGAAACCATTCAAGTGACTACTCATAATTACTATAAGAGAAGAGTAGGTAGGGGTTCACATGTTACTTGTAATATGGAGTTAATGTCTAAGTTACCTCTTTAAGGACATGAAAACAATGTTACAGTTGCAAATCAACATAATGCTTGAGTTGAAAATGAAAATGCCGAATTACACAATAAAGAAGATATTTGTGACAACTAATATTTCCTACTTCTTCTTCCAAATAAGAGGACACTGTGATTTTTCAAAAATGTTCAATTCACTTAAGGGTGCCTAAGCTTACACTTAAGCATTTACTGAATTTGTGTGTTCTAATGTCGCTTAAACCCAACTTGTCATTTTGAAGTTATTACTCAATCATTTTTTCGTTCATGTGATTACTTAATTCTGTTGTTGTTTAAATGATAATAGGGGATAAAAGATATTTTAATTTTCTTTTTAAAGAGAGAGTGTGCTAGACTTTTGTTTTGTACAATATATAGTCTCATGATACATTCTTCAAATTCATCTCTACTCATAATAGTTATGTTATAATTAACATTAAAAACAAAATTAAAGCTAATAATTATTGACTGTCCAGATTGCAGTATACCCCTACGATTTTAAAATTTAATGCTAACAAATTTCTCTCTTGAACTCAAACTTACCTTTCTTTTTGATTTTTTATTCCAATCATCTTCTTCAAGTTACACATAACTGTTGTTATTCTTATCCTATGCATAGAACTAGAACTGTTGTTATTGTTATCCTATGCATGGAGGAGTGACCAATTGAGAAACTATGACCAATGATTTTTCTCACTTTCATCCCCTTGAAATAATTCTTTACAGTAAATGAATGTTTACCATTTGACAAATCATAAATGAAGCTAAAGCTAAAGCATTATTAATTTTATTAATTTCAATAGAGACTTTAAAATTTTCCATGACTTTTTCAAAAATTAGGTGATTCAAAATAGAGAGACTCTTTATCCTTGGAAATATTAAGTGACAAGTCCTTCTTCTGGTTCCCAATATCATCTTCTAAAACAAAGATACCACTTTCTTCATCAAAAAGATTGAAAAAATTTCATCTTTCATCACATGAGCCACAACCCATGTTTTATCTTTACAACTTCCATCTTTGTTATCTAGGCTTTTAATGCTTTTGAAGTTTTAAGAATTTCTTTTCGAATCCTCAACTTTCTCGCTTTTAATGCTTTTGAAGTTTTAAGAATTTCTTTTGCATCCTCAACTTTCTCTTAGAGGAAGGGTCTTTATCTTTAGATTAAGTTTGAACATTCGTTTCTTTATCATTTCCACATGTGCAAACACTTTATCACTTTTTTCCTTCAAGTGTAACATCCTATCTTTTACGAAAACCTACTGAGAATATCATATTATCTTTCAAGTCAGGTACATAATAAATGTTCTCCGTATAGTACGTAGTATATGTTTCTTCATCCTTTTGAAAAAAAAACATATATTTCCTCTGATTTTGATTAAAACCTTTGTTGAGTCTCCAAATGACACATGCTCATCTTCTATCTCTCTTATATCATGAAAGAGATATTTGTGCCCACACATATGATTACTAACATTAGTGTCTAGATACCGCACCATGTCAACGTCCATAGTGAAACCTTCATTGCCATCATGAGAATCCCTTCATCTTCCTTAACTAAATTTGCTTTTACTTCAACTTTCTTGGCATAACAACCCCTTGCATAATGTCCATATTTTTCACAATTGTTACATTCAACATTTGGACAATTAGAACCATCGCCTCTTTTCTCAATTGTGTTTAAGTTGATTGGGTACTACTTGCACATGAGTAATGTAACTAGATACATTCGCTGAATCCTACATCTTCGTGCCTCCAACTCATCTCGTAGCGTTTGAAGACGCATGTGCTTAACTCGGTTGACACCCTTGAATACTTTTTCCAAGATGTCCCATGCTTCCTTCGAAATTAATGCACAACAATCTTCTTAAAAATGGACTCATTAACAGCTCTATACAACATGTACAAAGCTGTCTTATCTTTCGATTGTGTCTCTTTCAACATTTTGTTTTGGGCCATAGAATATCGCACGGTATTTTCTAGTTCTTCAAAATCTTATTGTACCACCTCCCAAGCATCTTGAGATCCAAGAAGAGATTTCATTTGGATGCTTCAATTGTCATAATTTGTCGTTTTTGCTAATCGAGACAATGACTGATTATTGGTCATACTCATCATAGCTTTCATACTAATTTGATAAAAAAAGGACAAAAGATATTTTAATATTTTCTTCTTGAAAAAAGAGAAAAAATAAAAGTAAATTAGACTTTTATTTTGATGGATATACCTTTGCTCTTATGCTCTTTTTCTTTAATCTTTTATAAAATATAGAATATGATACACAGGCTTAGAATAAACTCTTTAAATTTATCTCTTCACTTATAATTAACATTAAACATAGTATTAAAAGCTGATAACTATTGACCATCTAAAGTTTAGAATGTACACTTTGTAACAAACTGATCATTCTTGATTTTAATGCTACCATAAATTACATTAATGTGATTACTTAAACTTTTTGTTGCTTAAATGTAACTTACGCCCTTAACCGACATTGGCTTTTCTGGTACATGCCTAAAATGATGTCATCTAGGTGTTTCAAAAAATTATTAAGTATTTGACTTGGAGATGCTATGTACTTTTAACATTGCTTAAGCATCTCTTCCATTGCCATGATGTCGTTATGATGATCTTAGTTTGTGAGTTTTATTTTGTTTCTACCAATTATATTAGGAATCACTTATAGACTTATTCACAAAATAAACACCTCTCCCGTGATAGAAAAAAATAATCCTATATATATTATTCATGATTTATTTTAAGGTGGTACACAAAAATAGTTTCGTCGTCCGCATACAGGAAGAGAGCTTTGTTTGTTTTTTCTAATTCTATTAATACTTCTTAAAAGTTGATTTAACTTGCCTTTAACTATTGTGAAGAATATAAAGGCTTCCTTGAACATAACAGAGAAAAAGGTAGGTAACTCTTACTACAAGTCAAAACACTACAAGATGAATTGTTTGTGAACATGATTCCACTAGACTTAGTCTTCATCACGAAGTTGTCATTTGAAGAAAACAAACAAATTTTAATAATTTTATCAGTCTGTGACAGATTTAATATCATCACAAATTTTCATCACACATTTTTGATAATGACTATTTACTTTTTTTTTTTTATATATATGATAAGTATCTTTTAAAAAACAGAATTATATTGGAATTTGATAAAATTATCATGAGCCTCTATCTCAAAGTATTTAACTTGACCATATAAGATGATATTTCACATGAAAGTGGTCACAAATTCAAATGCTCAATTATTTGTTTATAATAACATTAATAAAATTTGAGTGTAGAGGTATTTCTATCTTTAACTATTATTCTATCTTTATTATCTAAAAAAAATCACATTTAATTAAGTATATTATCTGTATGATAATATTTACAGGATTTATCTAATATGTAATTTACTTTTGAGGTTGCCTTTTGAAGATTGAGTAAATGGTTCCTCCAAATCAGGAATAAAGTTCAATTCCTTAGTTAAGAAAACCAATATCAAACCACTTTTGTCAACAAAATGTTGGATATCAATTTTTTTTCAAATAAACAATTTTTTACTGTCCAATTTTTTGATTGAGAACTACTCTTGAAAAGTATAATTAAGTAAAAGTTCATATTAAAACAACCTTTTTAAAAACAAACTTAAACTATAACATGTGTTCCCTTATTCTCAAACAAATTTTGCACTACACATTTTTTGTTGGAGCAATGTTGTTTCAAGCGACTACTTAATCTTTTAAGCAATGTCGCTAAAACAAAAAATTTTATTGCTTGCTTAATTGTTTAAAGTAGTCATGATCTCACTTTAAGTAAATTTATTCATTTTTTTTATAAAGCTCTACATTTTCGTTCACATTAAGCCAAGAACAAATTGGACAAAGTGACATCATCACAAATATTCTTCATTAGCACACTATAAATTCTCGTTGTGATGAATTTTTACAACGAAGACTTAGTGATGCATTAGTTTCATAAAAAAATACGTCACAAATATTTATTACACAAATCTTAGTCATAAAATTAGCAATCCTATATAATAGATTTAATGTCATCACAAATCAAACACAAAAAATGTTTTTTCAATAATTATTTCTGGATTATTTATTTTTTATATAAATGATAGTATTTTTTGCCAAAAAAAATTCAAATTTGAATAAAACTATTACAGACCTCTATCTCAAATTATTTTATCTTAATCATACAGTAAGATTGATATAGTAGAGCAAAATGTTATCTAAAAATCTTGAACTGTGATTTTATCTTGTTTTTCTTATCTACATTTTACATTTAACTAAATATATTATTTTTAGGAGAATCTTTATAAGATTTATCTAATAGGTAATTTACTTTTAAACTTAAAAATTTTGAAAATTTTGTTAAATAAATATCTAGTTATTATTAGGATATGAATTTTAGATCAGTCTATTGATGAGTAAAGTGATTCCCTTTTAATCGGGATTAAACTTTAATCTCAGTCAATAACACACAAAACCATGTTTTATCAACAAAATTCGGTATACCCAATATTTTTTTTTCACATAAAAACTCTTTAACCTCAAAAATTCCCATTGAGTGCTACTCTTGAAAAGCATAATTAAGTAAAATAGTTGATATAGAAATAGGATTTCAAAAGAAGAGAATATTAAAACTACAGCACACGTCACATGAACATGTATTAATTTTAAGTGAACAGCCCGCATGGAGAATTCCCCTATCTCATTAAAACAACTGCACAGTTTGTTTTCACATATCCATAAGTAGTATCAACCATGGTTGATATTTTGTCCAAAAAGCTATGGTTTGATTTACCAGTTACCTTTAGACACTCAAAAATATGAGCAATTGTTAGATTATTGCAAATATATACCTATCTATGCCCAATCTATTGTCATTGGTTGTTATTTAAGGGATATTCTTAATTCTCTCAACAAAATCATTTCCCAAGAAAACCATCAATAATGGCATTTGGGTTAAAAAGACAATGCCTTCAGTCCACCGGGACAAGTGGTAGTCAAATACGTAATATTTCTATTCCTTTTACTAAAGATACCTATCATTTAGATTTGTTAACAAATAACAAAAAACTTTATAAGAATAACCTTTTTGTTTCCCCTAATCGGTCATACTTTAGGAAACTAATTCAGTGGAGCCACATGGTGTGCAGGAATATATATATTAATTTTGTGGTCCAAGTCTCCATACCTAAAATGGACACACATGATTTAGAAAGCCATTACCCTAAATTACTAAGTCCTCAATTTTGGTTATCAGAAAAAAAAAAAAAGGCTAAAAGCCTTCAAATAATGGGCAAACTTATTATCAAACAAGTTCACTTTCAATGTGGGGTTTTCTAATGTCTAAAATGGAGCGGAGAAACAGACGTTTTATGGCTGTTTGCAATATGGACATGGTAAGTTTCATGCATAAATGCTCATCTCTTGTTTTAAAAGCAAAAATGATAAAAGGTTGTTCCACATAATGTGAAGACACAAAGATTTCGAATAATTGTGGAATCAATAATTCGAAACTTATCATGTTCACACACATCGTGGCCACAAAAACGTATATAATAACAGGACCGTCACAAAAGATTACCTAATTTGAATCCTTTTTTTACACATTTTATTTCTAAATATATCTTTAATTAGAAAAAAAAAACTACTTTTTTCTTTTACCTTTTTTTTTTTTTTTTCCCCTCCATTAATCTTTAAAATTTATTTTTCATCTATTCTCATATTTTTTTTTTTTTTTTGTATTTTTATAACTTTCAAGTTCTTTATTTTCTTACGTCCATTTGGTCATCCCTAATGACTTATGTTAAATTGTGACTCTTCATTAACAATTATTTAAAACTAATCGTTAATAGAACTTTTATTTTTGAAATATTATACTCAAACACACTTTTTTTAGAATTAATATTTTCTATTCCCTTCTGCTAAGGTTTTAAAATAGCCTCACATCAAATTAGTTTTTCTAACCTTTCAAAAATATTATGTTCCAATTTAAATTTCTGAAAAACTAAAATGTTTCACGTTAAACGTCATTACTTGATAATATTATGTTTAAAACAAACAAAATATTTTAAAATTATATTCTAATTTCAAATGAAAAACTAAAGTTTTTCATTTATTAGGAAAATACTATTATTTATTAAGCATCAATATCCATTATATTATACTTTAACAAGATTTCTTTACAAATAATTTTCACTTACCACTTGTATAGAGAGTCTTCCATATTATTGGTATTGCATTGATGTAGGATCAGTTGGAATCCATTTCGAGATGAAGCTTGGCATAGTGTTGAAGACTATTGTAGACATAACTAGGTGTGGGACGTTGCTTGATGTCAAACAATGTTGAAAGAGGCAATGATCATGCAAAGTATCATTCACTAGTTTTCTAATCAAAGAAAATGTCAAGGAAATGTTTCATTAAACCTGAGGGTGGTGCATAAATATTTCATCCAAAACTACATTGATCTTATGTTTAGGTTTTCTAGCTAGAAGATTCAAAATTCAATTCCACTACTTCATAATCAAGAGTTTGTTTTATCGGTCCTGTTAATTATGTTTCTCCAAATCAATAACAAATCTTCGTCATTCCTTAAATATTGAGTTAATATAATAACCTGTTTTTAGGAACCTCAAACAAATATTTTCTTTATTCACACCAAAGATTTGAAATGATTTTCCTAGTTGTTATATCATTCTTTAATCGACCCATAATTGATTCCTAAAATTGGTAAAACCCCGAACAAATCAGTCAAATTACCACACAGTTTAAAATTTAGACAAAACAACATAAAATGAATAGATTACGTAAATAAACATGTACTAAAAGTATAATAAAATTAAATTATTACAATAATTAAATCATTATACAAAATTAAACCCTAAATTTTTTAAGTGATACAAAATTTAATAGAATGGAGTAAATTCAACCCTAAATTAAAATTGAGAGAGCGAGGATCATGTAGGCATTTAGATTTGAGATGTAAAACATATATATATATATATGAAATTAATATCAGAAAGTCTTAATTATTTAAATATTAATGAAATAGAAAGTATTTTAGGGTGTTTAAATATGATTGAATTCATAAAGCAGATACATGAATTGTTTGTTTACTAAAAAAATAAAAATTACCGACGAGACAAATTTATCAGAAATACTTAAAATCTGTCGATAAATTATTGTATATAAATTTACCGACGAATTTCTGAGTCTATCGATAATTATTGATGGATTTCTGACGGACTCTAAATTCGTCGGTAAATCTGTTGGTAATTACTGACGGACTTAGAAATCTGTCGATAAAATCGTCGATAATGATATTTTACTAACGGATAAAATTTCATCAATAAAATTTTGTCAATAATTTAACTTTTTTTTTAGTAATTTAATCTAGAATGAGAAAACCAAAATGTTATTTACGGTGGATCACATGTGGAAGTATTAAATTTGTTTAGAATATGATAAATTTATTAGCCATTAAAAGTGGTCAAATTTTAATGTTTATTTAATTTTAAATTAATGATAGTTTATGTCAACTACCCACCAAATAAAATATGTTATATAATATATGTATTCACTTGTGGGTGGTTTGTTAAGATTCCTTATTATATTTTTGATACAACAGATGATCTAATTCTTGTTGCAACAAGCTGTCTTACGGAAGAGTATGTCGTACTTATGAATGTAAGCCTAATTATTCAAAGTCTAATTCACTTATTTGAAACAAATCCAAAAAATTTCAAAAATTGAAAACAAAATATGATAAAAAGAATTGGAAAACAAAATCTAAAAAATCTTAAACCAAAATCTATAGAATTTGAGAAAAAAAAAATATCGAAAACAATATATGAAATAGAATGTGAATTTGAAATCTACAAGGAAAAGAAACTTATAAATGGATACAAGGAATAAGAAGGAAGATCATTATCTTACACTACACAATGGAGACGTTCTAAACTAATTGTGTTGTTTCCTTAGTTTTATTTTCTTCTTTGTAACTTTTCTTTCATTTACCTCCGCATGGAAGGCTAAACCTTTTTGGTTTGATTCTCTTTTGATTTCACATTGAATCTAGACGTTCTATGTAATTTAGTTTTGCTCTTCAATTTTTGTAACAAACCGTGTTGAACGGTCTGGTCTTTTTGAATTTTAATTACTGTTATTCGAATGATTTTTTGAACGTTTGTTTGATAATTCAAATTATGATATAATTCAAATTCTTCTTTAGTTTTCTTTATTTTGAACGTCTCTTATTTGCTTAATTCAAGAGTTAAAAAACTAAAAATCTCATTAGTAGATACTTGGAGATGAGTGAGACACTGAATGAATTGGTGAACACTTATTTCATTAAATAGATTTTGTTGAATTTGATTGATGTTTGTTTGGTTAAACTAATTCTATTTGCGAATTGGACGGATGCTAATAATATGATAACTAACGAAGAATTAAATGGTGAATGAACTCGACAATCAATCTTCTTTCTAATTCATTTTGTTCTTATTCCTTTTAATTTCTCAACAACAACAATAACAACCTCTTTCTAATTATCTACATTCAAAATTTTTATTTGGTTGAAACTATAGCGATCATATATCTACCTTAGTCACAAATTGACTTAAGCATTAATGATAATGATCCAGTAGCCTTTTTGCATGTTGTAAATGCATGTTGTAAATTGTGATAATTTTGAGAAATGTTTAGATGTCATGAAAGAAGAGTTAAAGTCCATGGAATTGAATAATGTTTGGAACCTTGTAGAATTGCTAGAAGGTCGCAAGAGAGTTGGTTCTAAGTTGGTCTTTAGGACTAAACATGACTTTCATAGCAACCTTGAATGTTATAAGGTCATACTTGTTTCCCAAGGTTATACTTAGAACAAGGGTCTAGACTATAAAGAGATATTTTTTCCTGTCTCATGAAAGCATTCCTTCAAAATTAGCATGGCTTTAGTAGGCCATTATGACTTTAAGCTACATAAAATGATGTGAAAAATTTCTTTCTTAATGTTACAATGTCAGACTTGTTGCCTAGGGTTTTAGAAGAGAAAATTTATACAGACCAGTCAATGGGGTTTTGGGTTGAAGGAAAGAAACACATGATTTGTAAATTAATGAAATAACCTTAAGCAAGCTTCCCGCTAATAGTATTTCAAGTTCAATGAGATCAATATGCAACCTTAAGCAAGTTTTGAGATATCTACACGGAACAAAGAATCATATGCTTATGCATAGAAGTCTAATAATCTTGAAGTGATTGGATAGTCAAATTCCAATTTTTTAGATGTGTGGATACAAGGAAGTTCACTTTAGTTATGTATTTCTTTTAGCTGGAGGAGAAATATCGTGGAGAAGTGGAAAACAACTTATTGTTCTTGTATCCACCATTGAAGTTTAATTTGTACCATGTTTTAAGGGTACAATTCAATATAATTGGCTATGAAAATTTATTTTAGGTATGGAATTATCAATAGTATTACTAGGTTGCTGAAAATGTATTGTTATAACTTTCACAGTGTGGGACAATGAAGTTGTCATTATAAAATAAATAAAAATATTCCACACTGTGACTCATGTAAAATATAATTATGTACCTAACTGTGATTTAATAAAAATAAAATGACTTATTAGTAAATATAGTATGCTATTTATTTTATAAATAATTTATGATAACCAACTTGATAAATGTTGGTTAAAGAAAGAAATTAGAGTTTTGTCTTTATAGTTGAGTTGTCTTTATAGTTGAGTGTTCTCCGCAATTTACCATAAAAAAATTATGGAAAAGAAAAGTGATTACAAGAGATAGATTGTATTAAGGAGATTGAATTTTTATTGTGTCTCTCATAGATCAAGATAAGTCTCTTTCATTATCAATTTTGGAAAGAGCTGATTGAGTTAAGGAGATTAAAGTTCTAGGTCTATCATGTACCAATATAGGTCTCTTTCACCATGTTATTCTATGTGAAAATTATGAATTTTAAGATTTATAGAATATTTATGATTGATTAATTTGAAATTATAATTGAACTAACACGTGGTATCATAGCCACACTTATTTGAATTTATGATTCTCTATCATCGATGACTTTTTCTTATTTTTAGTAAATCCTAAATTCAAATTGTGGATTTATGAATAAAATAATTAATTTTATTTCAGTAGAGGGATGTGATTTTGGATTTTGAATTTCCTTATATACGAGGGAGATTTTACTTGCAGTTTTCGTTGATCTATTAATGGTACGCTTGGCCTTGGATTTCAAAGAAATGAATCACTTTTCTAGTAAATGTGTTAGGATTGGAAAACCTAAATTATTACGATGCGCGACCAGTGAATTGGTTTTAATTGAACTTTTAATTTTTTTCTATGATTGTGAATGGGTCTCGCATGACTACCGTGATTTTTCATTGAAGAATAATGTAATTCATTTTGGATCAAGGAGATATTAACTTTTTCAAAAATTGAAATTCAATAACCAACGAACGAATGAACGAAAATTCAATTCAAAGATTTGACTTGTCGTGAGCTCTGATCATGACAGAAATAAAGAAATTTTGAAAATTTGATAAAGAATTTTGGTCTATGATTAAATTAAAGAAAATATTTTATAAATTAATTATGATTATTTTTTGTTGTATTAATCAAAATTAATTTATGAATTAATTAACTTTTGGGATTAATTGTACGATAGATTTGTAATTACCAAAATGGTTAAATCTTTACGTTTTGGTTAATTTTAAATTAATGATGATTTTTATTTCAATTGAGATTAGTTGTATGATAGATTTGTAATCACTAAAGCAATCAAATCTTTTATGTTTTGCTTAATTTTAAATTAGTGATAATCATAATTTCAAGTACCCATAGAATGAATGCTAAATTATAAATAATTAGTTTATGGATTAATAAAGTTTATTATTACAAGGCATTTATGGATGGTCCAAAGGTTGATTAGTTGTTCTTATAATTAATGGACATGACTAGTGGTAGATGTTGTATTACTAGTTTTGTTTATATATTCAAAGATAATAAGTTTTTTTTTTTTAATTAATGCATATGCTTTACAATACTATTAACATCATTATGTTTTGTGTATTAATTATATGCATATAATTAATGCATATAATGTTGTTGTTTGAATTTATATTATAGGTTTAATATATGATTCAAAGTATTAATGTTAGACATTTGTTAATTGTAGTATTTGTTTCCATATCTTTACAATCAGAAGCTCTATATGTTTCAATATTTAATGGTAATTTTTTTTTATTGGAGTGAAGAAGTCTAATTTCACTTAGGTATGTTGGATCTTAATATGGTTTTTCATGTTAAGAAACATGTTGCTATTACTAAAGCTAGTAGCAGTGAAGAGAAAGCCCACTATAAGGCTTGGAAAAAAGTCAAATAAACTTAGTTTGATGTTTATGCAAATGAGCAAAACTAGTTCTATTAAGCCAATTCTTTCCAAACCTGATAGCTAAAGAGACTTACTTCAATCTCCTTAACCCAATCTATTTCTTGCAATTACTTTTCTTCCCTCACACACTTTCTTGATTAGCAATTGTGGAGAACCCTCACACTATAAAGATAAAATCCTAATTTCTTTCTTTAACCAACATCCATCAAGTTGGTTACTATTAACTATTTATAAAATAAATAACATCTCATATTTACCAATAGGTCATTTTTATTTTTATTAAGTCACATTCAGGTCCATAATTATATTTTACATAAATCACATTATGGAATATTTTTATTTATTTTTTAATAGTTATAGCTTGTTGTTGAAATTTATTTTCTTGGTA
>Ga0099825_1007173_pt1 | contig 13649 bp, 5 predicted proteins | sample SiratroredBW_FD_76838 | JGI IMG/M metagenome (GOLD analysis project Ga0099825, IMG submission 76838) | Root nodule microbial communities of legume samples collected from California, USA - Siratro red BW | ecosystem: Host-associated > Plants > Roots > Nodule | place: USA: California | collected... | reverse complement strand
GATTGGAGATCCCATGAATAAGGTTCATATGGGTAAGAACAAGTCACTTGTTAGTTCTGCTAGCACAAAATTGATTTAAAATCAATTTGTCCATTCCTATGGTGTGTGAAGGTGCTAGATACTGCATTATTGAGAAGGTGAACTTTGTCGTTAAAATTCCATGTGGAGTACAAATTTTAGTTTATAACAAAGTTTTAATGATTTTCATATCCCTTATGGGTGGTGTATGATTTGCAACATATACTTGATGAAATAACCTATATGAGTGTCAAGTGGGGCCGCTTGCATGAGATATTGGCAAGATATCTAGAGCACTCATGAATACCGGGCATGCGCATAGCCTATTAGGCGCAACACAGCAATAACAACAAGAATTGCCGGGGTGTATTGTGATTGATAAACCTCTAACACATACTAAGTGTCTTGGTTCATATAGCTCGCTATATCGGCTCTGATGCATTACATCTTATGAGACCCAAGATTTATTTCTTTCTTTATTCTTTAAACATTTTCCAATATGTGGGGGATTGTTAGAGTTATTGCAAAATTGAAAAAGGGAAAATCGAAAGCTTTCGAAGCCTAACAATCCAACCACCACAGATTTGAGAAATCTCTCCAGCAACCACCGTTGCATATTATGCGGAGGAAACGGATGTAGTTTCAGAAGCTTCAAACGTGGATTCATAAACGTTGCAGCATTTTGAACATTGAGAACCACTTTGTGAACATTGGAGGCAACCACTTCGGCATGGATGGTGGAGGCCGTTTCTTCCACTACTCCTTCACAGCCCAAACCTCTCACTTCCCATCTTCTATAAATAGGGGACCTCCCCCATTCCGAAAACACAAAAAACACAACTCATCTTCTCTTTTTCTCCTCTTCATTTGTTCTTTCTTTTCTCTTTCTTTCTATTTCTTTTCAAAATATCTTGGGTATTTTTGGCTCTAAAGAGCTTTCTTGCTAGTTTTGAGATCCTCAATTTTAACTTGTGCATTTATCGCGGATAAGTCCTTAAGGACAGTGATATTTTATCATGCCTCCAGAATTTTAGTTTGTTGATTTTTCAGCCATCTTTTACAACATAATTCTTACTCCGACGACTTCTTTATTCTCTGGCCAGGCACAACAAACCTCAGTTCTTCTTCTTTATCACTTAGTAACCCTCAATAATGCTTCCTCAGGTGTTTACCAATTCTAAAATTATTAATCTCCCCCGTTCTGTGAATAACACTCCGTTATATAGGTAAAAAATTAGACACTTCATTCCTCCCGGTCAACCTTCATTACTTCCTGTTTATCTTCCGGTTGTGTGCATGGAAGTGTAATGGTAAAATGATGAGGCATTGAAGTGTTTTTGGCTTTGTCGGTTTCACCAGTTGTAGGGAGTGGAATCAAAACGATGGTGTAGGAAACGCAAAGCAAAATCAAGATGAAGAATGAACAGTGTCTGGTCAATAGGAGTGTGCCGCGTGGCCACACCATTTTTTTAATTTATATTTTCTTATTTCTTTTTCCCGTTTTCTTCTCTTTTATTTTTTCGTTCTTTTTTTTTCTTTTTATTTATTTATTATTATTATTTTTATTTTCAGTTTTATTTTTTATTTTTATTATTATTATTATTATTATTATTATTATCTTTTTATTTATTTATTTATTTATTTATTTTTATATTATTTAAATTTCGTTTTTTATTATTATTATTTTTTCTTTTCTTTATTTCTTTTATTATTCCTATTTTTATTTTTTATATTTTTCCTAATTTTAATTTTTTTAATTTTTTATTATGAATTAAAAAATGTGAACATGAATAAAATATTTTTATTTTTTTTTCTTTTTTACCCTGACGAAATTATGTGTTGACGGAGAAGATATCGTCTAGTCACAAAATGTTATCATCCATCACCCTTCGTCTGATGTGGCCACATACTATAGATGTAATCGCTTTGGATGGTTCATCTTTCACGTTCCTTTAGAAATCCATACGTTGAGATTTGAATGCCATCTTGGTAAGGCTATCTTCGTTTAAAATTATTCGTATGAAATAACCTTGTTCAACCTTTGAGTCAATTTCTTCCAAGGAAAAATCAAGCAAAAGCAATGGTCTTGAATCAGTTCAACATGATAGATAACTAATACATGAGTATTTCAAAGGATTGAGACTCTTTTGAAAACTCAAAAGAGCTCGAGAAGTTATTAGATAAAACTAAATTCGAAATGCTAAGGTGGTTAGACTTCTATAGAATGTATTAAATGATGCAAGAAACAAGACTTCCTATACTAAGCAAAATGGTAAGAAATATATGATAAGTGTAAAATAGGTATATGTAAATATAACTTGGATAAGCTTGGATAAAATCCTAATCATTTACTACTGCCATGTCAAAATTTTATTACATTACCTATATCTACACAAAATTATACAAAGTGACACCAAACTTTGGAATTTAACTAAATTGAGACTATAAGTAGTGATTGCAACATTCCCTACATTCCTTATAAACAGAGGATATTAGTTAAACTTTCTACACACGAACAATGGTGAGAAAAAGATAGAAAGTCCATTAGAAGAAGAAGAAGAAATCTATCAAAGGTAAAGGAAAGGAGATATACATATTACTATTTATTTTTGTTTTAAGTGAGGTACCCCTAAGCTTCACATCCTCAAATTATTTCATTTACTTGTCCTAATTTTCATGATATTGATTTTTATACTCTTAAATTTTGACTTTGCACACTTATTTTCATATGAATTATTTTTTTTTTGGATTTTTAAGCATATGATCATGTTGTACTTCTTAGAATGCTTGTGGTTGCAGGATTTAATCCTTGAGAATTTAAATGGGTAGAAGTTACGTATTGGATGGAAGGTGTTGGTGATATTGCTCATTTATCCTAACTATTCAATGCAATTGTTATTCTTCGGTGTTAGCAAAATTTGCAATGATGGAAAGTGCACCAGTCACAATGTAACAAGTAATAAAATTATCGTTCTCTCTGAAGGGATTTATGCAACACAAAACAATTTATAATATTATAATAAATTTATACTCAAGAAATAACTCATAATTTAAATGTTGCGTAGAAAAATAAAATAAAACAAATAAATATTTTTATTGTTTTTTGTATCAACACTTAGAAGGAAATTGTCAGGGTTCGACTTCACAAAACATCAGTCTCATGTATGAAAATAATTTCTTCTTTACTATCAATAATCAATGTCAATCCACAAAATTACTCAAACTTGATTCCTTAGCAGATGAACTTGGGGATTATCTATTATTCGTCAATTCCTTGATCAATTATATAGATGAATCTTGCATTCGCCTAAGGATCTTATTAACAAAAAATGAATACTCTATTCTTAGACACGAGTTTTCATCTAGTAAATTAATTCAGTTATAGATTCAAAAGATATTTTCCAATACTATTAGGAATCAATGATCGAGTTTTGGATCTGCATAACAAGCATAAGCATAGAATTAATATACTGATGTATCGAAACAAAAGCATTTATGATAAGACATAAGATAAACCCAAATATGATTGAGAGTTCCATCTAATTACATATAACTCCAACAGTAATGGGTTTAGCTTCTCACAGTCATGTGAACAACAAAGAACCAATAAGCACAATAGAAGAGGGTGGATTAAACACAAAAAACCTCTACGCTGCCTCCAAGTCTAACTTTTTAAGTAGATCTCTAGCCGAAGATACCAAATCCTAATGTGAAAGCTTTCTTAAATAGAATCTGTTTTTCGGTTCTCACATCCCGCACAACAATGTGGAGTCAAGCGCAATTGGATTCTACCATAATTTCAGCGTTTTTAGCTCAATTTTTAGGAAAGTGGGGCCGAACCAACTTTTCTTATGCCCGACACATCTTTCAACAACATTCTAATTTCGTCCTTTTTGCTCTTTAGTGTTCCAATCTTACTCTTTTTTACCTGAATGCTTCCTAATAATTTAGTTGACAAAACTAATGAGATTTGGAGTAATATTTGATGAAAAACTCAAGTAACAATTTATTTTTTAAAGAACAAATTATTTATAAAAACATGAGATTTATCAAGTTCTAAGCTTAGAAAGATTTGATTTCATTATGAAAATAAGCCCAAAAACATCATATAATTTAACTTTATCATTGGATCACTACAATGTCATTTCCAAACTTATTTCAAATGTTTCTCAAATCTTATTTATAACATTGTTTTCATTATGATGTGTATTTCTTTATAAGATTATGTCCTCACTTAAGGGACTAATTTTGTTTGTTTTCCACTATTTGAATATATATATATATATATATATATATATATATATCACATTCATGTCTCTTTCTTTTTCATATATGAATCCTAAATAAATTAATAAATGGATGCTCCTACCTTTCCTTATTCATTCACTATTGACATATCGACATATTTCTCTAGTAATGGATGGAGCACGAATGTTGTCGAGAATTTAGCGACATTCCAAAGAGTTGCTCACTCTACCCTAACCTTTGCTCAAAATTATAGTAGTTTTAGATGAACCAATAATTGTACCTTCTTTTTGCCTCTGATACCTTACAATAATCCTTTGATCAATCTTTTCTCACAAAATATGATGTAAAATATTATTTAAGAAGCCTATTATGTAAAATATTATATTAGAGAAACATGTATAATCTAGCATAAGAATGTAATATGTACTCTTTTGTGTAAGAAGATAGATATGAAGAGTATATGTAAATATTTATGAACTGGAATGGATGTATAACAGATCCAATAATTATGTTAATATATGGAGAGGAAGTAAATTACAGTCTTCTCTCTTATCATGTATTTCTAGCAGACGATGTTCTATTATGTTCAAAATAATCTTCGTGACGAAAAATAATATTAATATTCAAATTATTGTGATTTGAAAATTTATAGATTAGATTTTATTTGAATCATCTTATATGAATGTTCGTTACTTCTTAATCTTCAAACTAACAAATTCTTTCAAGTCTAGAAATAATACTCATTAGAAGAAATAAAACTATCATCTAAAGCTTAATTTCTTTAAAGAGAAAACATAGAATTTTTTATCTGATATAGGCCGTAAAGGAATAGCCATTAATTTCTTGAAAAACATATTTTCGTTCCTAGAAAGAGTAGAGAAAAGGCAACCAGATAAATGAAGCTAAAAAGATCATGAAATAAACTCGGATTTACTAAATACCAAAACTGAATATGTTGCATCGTTGCTTTTCATCTTTGGAAAATACTTATTTATTTATTAAGATCATATATTGATTCAGTAGGAAAATATATCGTGCATCGAGAATAACTCCTATGAAAAGAATGTCTGTGGCAAAGACATGAAATATTACATATTTGGTTTCTCTTTGGTGTTTTCAGCAGAAATGATCTTACATATGACAATATCAAAGGTTCTCTGGATTTATTCTCGTAGTAGAAGTATAGTATCAACTGTATCACTCTCAAAACAGTTCCTATCCCATTTGACCCCTAGGTACAAGTTTTATTGCAAATATAAGTCACCAAAATGAACATTTCAGCCTAAATTAAGTATCCAAGTATAAGTAGATAAAAATAAGAGTAGGAAGTAAACTTACGTAAATAAAGACGTCATTGTTGAATAATCCACTAAGAAAGAAAGAGGTGCCCATTAGGAAGGTGGAAAGTGGAAGATACAATGGCATTCAACATTCTTTGTCTGAATAACCAATCTTTTAAAAATATAGCATGTAATGTAAGTAAATTGACCGCTATCACATAATGTTGATATTATATGTTGATATTATAGATGATGACTTTGTTATGTTTCAAGTATTAACTGTGATATTTAAATCTTGATTAAGTTAATATATATTTTATGTTATAATTTGAATGTTAGTATTATGATTATTATTTTTTTATATATTAGATATCTGATCAAGGAATAGTGTTTCTAATAAAGAAACAAACTATCAATATTGAGAACCATAATTGAATGTTATTTTGTTTTTAATTTGTATAATTGTATGACTAAGAACAAATGATAGTGTAATGTTATGCTAGTTTTACAAATTTTGTTGCAATAGTTATTTTATTTTGAAGTTGTAGACTTTGTTTTGTTCCTTTTATAATGTTATATTTAATTATAAATAACAATATTCAAAAATATTTTCCTTTGATAATTTTTTTTTCAATTTTTTCAAGATTTATGTGCATTAAAAAGATACAACGCATTTAAAAAATAGAATAGCTGAAATTAACGAGAGTTTGAAAACCCTTATGATAAGGGGGTTTTGAAAACCCATGTTAAAATGGTAGTTTCAAAAATCACTGGTAGTAATGGGGGTTTTGAAAACCGATAATAGTAACGGGGAATTTTAAAACCACTGGCAATAACGAGAGTTTTGAAAACCATCAGTAAATTTGTCATTCAATGAGTTAGTAAAATTCGCTAGTAATCATTTAGCTACGCTGATTTTTCAAAGAGAAAACTAGATCGTGAGTAACGTACTTAGCAAGGGTTAAAACGGTTAGAAACACTAAAAATAACCTTAGTCAAATATAATATTTCTTGTAATGTATCTTGGATCATAGATCAAGTGTTGAGTCAATTCAACACTTATATAGAAGAATCTTCAAGTAGTGTGGCTTCCTTCATTCAACCATAAGTTCTTCCTCTTGATTCTTTGTTCTTTTCTTCCTTTCAATTTCCAAATTGTACTAGTATTTTTCTTCAAGTTTCATTCCAAAATTGTTCCATGTGTTGTTTTCTTTATTTGTTTATCTTATCTTCATAAAAGCAAGTGTTTACACTTATATAATCTTATGAATTAATGTCTTTCGCAGTGGCAAGTTTCTAATAATTTCCTTCTTGTCCTATTTTTTATTTTGTCTTGTTTTTTTCCATTCCTAAATACAAAACTTCATAATTACTTAACCTTATAAATTACATTTATGTTAAGTGTGAAATATTTAAGCTTCATATTAGTTTATAAGTCCTAAAAGTAACAAATTCAATTTTCAACACTGTAAAACATAACTAGACATTCATCACTGTTACAAACAAAACAAATGATCCACTACATACTACCACAAAACAATCATATCCACTTCTTTCTACTAAAAAACAAGAACTAAGACTTCAGCGCTGAGGACCTCTCTTAAGCTTCTTAGTAATAGTGGCAATATACTTCCCTTGGTGGAATGCTTGCGTCAGCTCAGTCTCACTTGGCTCCCTTAAGCCGTCACTTCCAGCATATGTTCCTGCACCAAATGGACTCCCACCAATCACTTCCTCCATTTCACTCTTGTCAGCACCCAATATATGCCCAATTGGAACAAACAACATTCCACGATTAACCAACTGAGGGATAGTACTTAGCCTGCATGAGATCATATTGAGATGCCATAGTTTCATTACGAATTGACAATTCATATTTCTTAGATTTTCAAATTTTATAACCAAAATATCATTCTTACGCTGTAGTTTCTTGTCCACCACCTTGGCAACCTGTGCTGAAGAAGATTCCAGCTGGTTTGCCTTCAAACAGTTGTTCTTTATGGTCCCATAGTGATCCTATTGAATCCAGGAAAGCTTGAAACGGAGCAGCCATCATTCCAAATCTCGTTGGGAAGCCAAAGACAAAACCATCACCTTCCAGCAGCTCCTTTCTGCTGATGGCTGGTACATTACTCTTCCGTGGTGCTCTTGCAGCAACCTCATCAGTTCGCATTGTATCAGGTACCTGCTCATATACATGTTCAGTTACGTCATCAAGGAAACCCCCGTTTTTTCATTATCAATAATGAAAAACATTAGCACCATTTGAGAAATAAAATCTTATAATATGTTGAGCTAGTTTCTCCAGAAACCCTTTTGAATAAGCAAAATTAACTTACGTATTTTTTTTTATCAGCAACTTATTAAAGAATCGAACGTCATGAACTTATGTATTAAAGAAGTTAGGTACGACAACCTTCCAAAATTTTTAATTAGCTAATGGTTTTTTTTTTTTTTCTTCTAAAAAGCGTTTCGTTGAAGCACGTCAAAAGAGAACACAACCAACAAAGCTCATGAGTTATTGCGAAAGAAAAAACTATAGAACCCTCCTTCTAGTTAGCGTATAGGTTGAATTGGAAGAACATTAGGTACATAAAAGCAATTTGAAAGGTAATATGCCAAATATGGAATTAACATATATTGGTTAGAAACTGTGATGGGACACATTAAAAATGGAATTTACATGCCTGCCATAGTTTGGAGTCAACACCTTCCACAGAATCCGCTCCTTCCTTTATTTTTCGAGCTAGTTTTTCCACGTGCCCAGTCCTTGTGTAGAACCTGTCAATGCAATTAAAAAATGTTCATTTCTAAAGAAAAATGTGGCACTGTTGTGGACCATAGAGATAAAGTAGGGAAATGCAGATCACAAAACAGTGGTTACGATTTAGCATAGATGATAGTAGTTTAAACATTTTAATCCTGTTCATGTAGATATAAAATGAAAATGAAGCAAAAGAATAATCAAGAAGAAAATTACGGAAGGAAATGTATAACAACAATCAATATCTTATCATAGAGCATGAAATAAACCGTGAAAGCAAGGATACATGGAATCCAAGGAATTGTGACTCAAGGACATTCAAAGAATATAAAATTTAAAGACTTCGAATTCAAGAACCCAATGGAGAAGTGAAAGAAACCAAGAAAAAAAAAATCATTTTGAGAAGCCTCAGAATAAACAACCCTACCAAGAAAGATAGCGAAAACCAGAGAAATAACGGAAAACAGAGAACAATTAGCAATGACGAGAAAGAATAATAAAGTGTATACACAATGTGAACTTTGATAGCCATTGTAGATCCTTCAGTGCTTTTGAGATTCTCCGTCGGTCTCGCTCTCTCGTTGGAATTAGAATTCATAGCTAAGTGAATGAACAGTTTAATTTGCAGATTGTGAAATAGAGGGAAGCGCAAGCTTTATATCATGTACGTTGTTTTTGATAATTTCTTGATCAACTCTATTAAGAGTAGAAATAGGCTAGAGCCTTTGTTTATAAGTGTGATTTATTTAGAAATGGACACAAAGTTGAAGATTATCTTAGATTTTACTCCACTAAATGCAGTTTTAATTTGGATTAAGTTACGGCTGTGGACTTAAAAATTTTCCAATTCTATATTTGCATGTTGCAAACCAAACTCATTACTCCTACTTTAAAAGAAATTATTACATATTTTTTTTCCATTAATCTCTTCCAAAAATCAATAAAAGAATGTCAACATTTAGCTGTCATAAATTATATCAATGCAAGGATGCTACTAGAGTCGGAGTCGATCAAGTCCACTCTAACAGAACACTAACTCACTTACAAAATTGAGTGGGTTTAAGTCCACTTTAAACAAATATTAACAATTATTAAAATAAATAGTAATGAAAATGTGGTTAGAGTAGGTTTGAACGAGACAAAATGAGACATTAACATTGTATTTCAAATTAAATTAAATAATAAAATGTTCACGTCGGTTTAGGTGACACAAAGCATAAATTAAAAATAAATAAAAGATGTGATATAAGAAGCAATCGATATTAAAATATTAATTATTTATTATGTTAATGTTGATTATAGGCCACTTTTTTATGAGTATGGCATCAACGAAGTCTACGCTTATATACCTACAATTTTAATATTCATTTTAATATACATTTTAGTCGATTATAAGTTCCACTCCATTGATCTCCTTAACTTTTAAGTGTTGATCTTAGTGAATCTTATATTTTTTGTATTTTTTTTTAATCGAAAAAACCTATATTCTGTGTATATTCTTGATGCACTGTTCCTTGTATATTTTATAAATCGTTTTTGCATTTGAAATACATTAAAGAATTATTAGAAAAAGAATGGTTGTAGAAAAAAAAAAAAAAACTTTTCTGTATTGTTGTTTTTTCACAAGATTTTTTTTTTTCTATTAGGAACTTATAGTTATAGAGAAAACATTATTTACATGTTTGTTCGGTAAACTTTCCTTCCTTTTATATAATACATGATGCTTAATGTTGCTTAATTCTTATATTATGAAGAATGTTCTTGTTAATTTTCTTTAGAAATGTGGCCCGATCTCTTATGTCATTTGTCAACACTTTACTTTGTGGTAAATAAAATTTATTTCAAAAAAAATAAAAATAAAAATTCGTTTAATAAATATTTAGAAATTCTAAAAAATAATAAAAGTGTCAAATAAAAATTATAAAAGTATGATTATTTTAAGTAGTTAGCTATGTTTTTATTACTTTGCTATAAAAAAAATGGAAACTGAATGATAAAAAGGTGCGTATGGGTGCAACACATTTTCTTTGACACTACTACACACTCTCACGTACATAACACATTCTGCAGCAACCACTCAGCGGAAAAAGGCTATAACCTATTAAGTGCATATACGAGCACGGGTGCGAATACGATATATATATATATATATATATATATACAAGAATATGATTAAATTGAAAATTATAAGATACGGAATACAACTATATATATAACTTTTTTTTATTTTGATGTACTTTTTCATAATAATGTCCAAAATGAGAAAAAAAAATTATTTACTAAAACGGACAAATTTTGTCACCTAAACATATTTCACATAAAAAAATCCTTCATTCCAAGCATGATTTCAAGCTCATCAAATATAATTGACATGCTGGCAATTTCAATTAAAGTTAATAATTAAAATCTCGTTTCTCACTAAACTCATTTCTGTAACCATTTCTTTAATTATTTGATACATATTTGTTATCTTTAACAATTAAAACAAATAATTAAATAATAATAATTAACAAAATCAGAAACAAAAATCTATTGTTAGTTCTAGGTTTGTTCAGTTTGGCTCTATGATTAAAAATCAATTTGGGATCAGTATAAAAAGAATTAGGCTTGATAACGCTAAGGACTATACTTTAATCTTGTACTCAATTTTTTTTGTCAAAAGGAAAGCATAATTCATGAGTCTTCACACAAAATGAGATTGCATAAAGGAAAAACGAACATTTATTATACCAAAGTAGAGCTCTATCTTTTCAAAGCACGTTCCTAAGAAATTTTGGGGAAAGCCATTTTTACTCCCACCTACCTAATCATTAGGTTATCTTTGCATAAAAAATCGCCATGGAAGTCCTATCCTCACAAAAAAAGAAGCCTCATAATGCTAAAAGTTATAGCCAAAAACTACACCCAAGCGTCATGATTTGATTGTGACTTGGTCCACTTGGCATAGGCCACTGAACAATTGATGCCACTTGTAACAATCTCACCCTTAACAATTATCACACTAAGAATCAAACTTTTCAATTGTGACTCGGCCTTACACCACAGGACAATTATGCAACATGCAACAATCTCTCCCTGAACAATTGCCCCATTAGAATTCAAACTCGTGACCTTGACTTTGATACCAATTATTAGATCGAGTGCTTACCACTAGACCAAAAGTTATAGCCACTAGTAAGGGTATAACTCTTTCTACTTAAGACTGTAATAGTCCAAATGCCATAATTTGTTTATGATTTGGCCCACTTGACCATGTCATGGGACAATTGATGCCACCTACAACATCTTGGTCCATGTAATACTCATCTTTTGTTGAGAGTTAAATTGCATAAATGCTTTCTTTTCATTCTTAACTTCATAACATGAGAGTAATCTTCTCCTAATTCTTCTTCAAATGAGAGAGGAAATTCTAAGTTCCTTTTAAAATGTGGGAGTTTTAAAGATTTTCAATCTCGTTTGAGGTCTTCCACTACAAAGAAAAGAATGTGCCTATCATCCAGCCTCTACCTTAGTTCTCTCTAGTCCGATATCAATTTAAAAAATTTGTATATGTCAAACTTGGTGATCACTTTCTTTTTCTCAACCAATTATTGGGTTCAAACAATAATAAGAAAAAAAATACAATAATCATATTTGAAAAAATTCAACTATATATTATATTAAAAGGTTTTATACCTAGAGTTTACTCTTCAAATGCAATATATATATATGTATATGTATATGTAGATATGTATATGTATATGTATATATGTATATGTATATGTATATATGTATATATATATATATATATATATATAATTCGAATAGTTGAACATGACGAAACCTTTGTTTGATGTGAACAAATTAAAGAATCTTCTGTATACACACTTATTTATTTGTTCAAAATTAGCAGGCTCCGTTACGTGTAAGAAAACAATTACGAAGTATCTTGTTGCCTAGTTACAATAATGTGATGAGACCATTAGCTTTATTGTTTGTAGACATTTTATAGATGTTCCTTATAACACATCTCACTATTTGAGTTGTGATTCGTTATTAACTGTAGGTATTATTTTAATACAATTTTTTATTTAAGAAAAAAAATTTGTATTTTTTCTTGAGGAATTTCTTTTTTTTTATGATAGCTCTTTTTTGTCGTGATTTATGTATTAAATTTTTTTAATAAACTAAATGTTCAGAAATATTTTTAGAAATAAAGGTCTTTTTAAAATATATTTTATTAAATATATTGTCAAATATGTATTCGAAATTAAAATAATAAATTTTGAAATCAAAAAGTACATAAAAGTAGTAAGAATAAAGAAATGAAATGTATAAAGTAAATTATTAAACCAAATGAAATAGGAAAAAATAGAAATAAAATAAAATATTTGAATGTAAGTGATTTCAATTAAAATAGTTATCGTAATAAACCGATAAACCACTCATGACTTAAAAATATATTAGTATACAACTGAGTAATAACTTTTATTAATTTTTACTATTAACAATTTTAATATTGGATCTCGATTATTAGTCAAGTTTTTATTTTCATTTTTTTTAGTTTGAAAAGTATTATTTCGGTAAATCTGAATAATATCTATTTAAAAAAAAAATATTTTGATATGACTGTTTATCAATTACGCCATTTAATATTGATTTTATTCAATAAAATATTATATAATAATAAAAAAATCATTTTAATGTTAAATAACTATCTTTTACTGTGTGCAAGCAGTGTCAAAGTATAAGATCCTGTTGTAAAGAAATATATAATTTGCAGGGATAAAGCTTAAAGGCATCTTGTAGTTTCTGTTTCTTTTATTGTTAAAATTGGAATTATTGTAAACTTTTGTTACTTGATATCCCGGTAAATTCACATAAGAGATAATACTAAAATATTTAATAAATAATTGCATTTAAGTTTTCTCGATTGAGAAAAAGTAGAATACTTAGAAGGGAACATAATCAACAAATTTTAACCGGAAAGAACAAGACAAAACACACTTATTCGACAAATTTCAGTATCCATTGCATCATGTAACATAAAAAACAGAACTCAATACAAAGTATGTTCCTTTTGAAAATAAAATAGTATAACATGCAAGCACCAAAAAACAGAACTGAACACATTGTAGGACTAAAATATTATGAATGATTCTCAAACATCCTTAAATGGTGGATCGTGATTTAGTCAGTATTATGCAGCTTCCTTGAGCTTCTTGGTGATGCTGGCAATATACTTGCCCTGGTGGAATGCCTGCTCCAGTTCAAGCTTAGTTGGCTGTCTTGAACCATCACCAGCATAAGTTCCTGCACCATAGGGGCTTCCTCCTTTGAGCTCTTCCATCTCAAACATT
>Ga0099825_1007172_pt1 | contig 13652 bp, 10 predicted proteins | sample SiratroredBW_FD_76838 | JGI IMG/M metagenome (GOLD analysis project Ga0099825, IMG submission 76838) | Root nodule microbial communities of legume samples collected from California, USA - Siratro red BW | ecosystem: Host-associated > Plants > Roots > Nodule | place: USA: California | collected... | reverse complement strand
TTATTTTTTTTTTTTTTTTTTTTTTTTTTTTTTTTTTAAATTTTTTTTTTTTTTTTTTTTTTTTTTTTTTTTTTTTGTCAAACTAGTCCCTTAAATATCTAAAATATTACTTAAAAGTATTCTAAAAGTTTATTCACCAAAGTAGTCCTTAAAAAAATTCATCACTTTAGTTTTCTTTATAAACGAATATATTGAAAATTTAACTTTTTAGATATATAATAATGAAAACTTTAAAAGGCAATTATGTTGAATTTCGAAAAAAGACTTATTCAACAATTAAAATTTTGAAAGACTAATTTGATAAGCTCATATTTAGTAATCAATTTATTTTTAAACAACCTTTGAGGTCAGATTAAATTTTTAAATATATCAAACTATATCTGAGTAGATAAAAATCAAATTAAAGTAATATATTTAAAAAGATATTAAGCTTTACACATCCTAACCATTATTTATGAGAAATAACTGTTCTTCCTCTCTTTGGTGAACCCGAAAAGAAAAACTATTACTTGTTTTTGGTTGGTGAGGAGGTGCACTATGCTTGATGACATCTCTTTATGCCTTAATCTCATTAACCTGAGTAGTGTAGTAGTGATCATAAAGATAGTGTGAGGAAGAAACTATATATAAAGTGTAGCCTAGCTAGGCATTTTACACATCATCTTTACGCTTTTAACAAAGTAAAGGAATGGTATAATAAACACTATGATCATTAATGACTAAAAGGAAGAATTGGAATAACTGAGTGATGAATCATATCTTTCTTTCCATTCACCATATATATAAAAATCAAGCCCTCTTTCAATCTATCTATCTATCTATGCATTTTCGTAGTACTTTCTCAACTCTTCACTTTTACTTCCTCTTTATTCCTTTCCAATTATGCAATGGTACAATCTTTCGGCCTCTCCTCTTTCTATTGTCTATGCTGTTGTCTAATCCATCTTTCCTTAGGTTTTCATTGCACTATACTATACATGCAAGCAAGAGCGCCACCAAAACTCACCACCTTTTTCCAAACCATAAAGATGATATAGTATATTGTCATTATAATATTGCACCCACACATCGAATTTGGTCATATTTTGATGCCATGCCAAACCACTTCCCCTTCCATTTTTCCTTTTCTCTTTCATTACATAAACGAACTAATGAACTTCAGACATGTCATGCTGCTTTCACTTAAAGTTTTTGTTGGGTACTTCATGACACTGACTAGGACAAGATAGGAAAGTGTATCCATAACATGTAATATATGAGTTTAGTAACCATACAATATTAGTAAAAAAACTTGTATTGAGTCTCACATGATATCATATCTCATAGACTTAGAAAACTCATAGTAGAATAGTACCATATTAATATAGATACTAATTGATCAGAAATTCTTATTTGTATGACTTTTAAGGTAGTTATTGTTAAAGTGAGGAAACATGATTAGATGCTACTGTAATTTTTTTGTGAATAACTTTTGTTTTGATAATATATAAGATATGTATCATATCATGAGAGTAATGGGGTGAGAAATAAAAATTAATTTTGAAGAAGTGGTAATGAAGTGGGTGATATAATAGATGGAGATGGTGGCTCTATAGAGTCTTGATGATTAAGCAGGTGACTCTTTTGTCTCCACTCTGTCACTACAGAGAGGTCCATGGCAGGCACTATCACAAAGCATGAATAAAGAAAGCCACGACACCCACGCTTGACGCTCCTCCTTCAAACTCTAGCTACCTCTTTCTCCACCTTTTTATGGCATCCAAAGAGGGAAAATTCTAGTACAGGACAAAAAGCAACATTATTTTAAACCTATACTATACAAATTATGAACCTTCCAAATTTCAACCCAAGTATATAATAAAAACTCATAATATATGCTAATTGGTCTATACAAGGTAAACACAAAGCATGTCTGTGAGAAAGTATAAAATTTAGATCAATGAGTATAATTATGCTACCCAGCCTTGTTAATTATGAATAGTGTACATGATAATTTATTTTAGCGAGAAGCAAAATGATCATAAGGATGGGACTTGTGACTATGATATTTGTTATTGAGAAGAGACACATACATAGTTTGGTAGTGTACGTATTGATTCTGAGTTCTGGAGCCATCATTTTTGTTGTATAAGCTTCTCTTTTTGTTGCTTTTCTTCCTTACTACTTTTCTTTTTATTATCTGTCTTGTAGTCTTTTAGCAAAAGTCACTGTAGAATGGGGACAATGAGTGCCTCAAGGACTTGAGCTTAGTGCTGTGTCTTGTATTCAGCATCAAAATCTTAGAAACCATATCTGGGAACTCACAATCATTCCAGCTTTTGAACCTTTTATCCCTCCAGGGACCTATATTAAAAGACCTTTTTGCAGTTACCCCACAACCATATTACTAAATTTACAACCAAAAAATATATAAAAAGTTTCAATAGTTGTACTCTATGTATCCTTTTCATGTGGCCACCTAAAGTGGAAAATTCCTCCACAAAAAGAGTTGGTAAATAGGTGGATTCTACATGCTGCATGCACAAACCCCAAGCCCTACCATTTTTTGAGGGGGAAAAGATTTTTTTGGCTTTTGGATTATATACTTAGGATTCCTGATTCCTCTCACTTTAATGCTCATTCTGTTTACATGTAAAGGAACTGCGTGGGGGAGGTTATTTCTTTTTTGTGAGATAAGGAAGCAAGAGATGTAAAGTGCCCTGCATAGTTTAGCATACACATTTAAGACAAAAATAATAAGATAAAAGCATTGTGTGTCCACTTAGAAAAAATATTACAAAGTTAAGATAAACTTCTAATCAAATTTTCATGTGATACACAATTGCTCAAAACTATAAATACGTAATAATATGTGACTGTGTAATAATTTCTGGTTGAATTGGTTTCCTTGTTATAGGGTGACATGTAATGCTCTCATAGGTCTTCAATGTTAATTACTGTTCCAATTTCAGATTTGGTGACCATAATTACTATGGTCATTCATTTCCATGCGTGCCATAATGATGGGTAAATTATAAGCTATAGAAAGTGATCATGAATACCCAAATTCCCATTTATATACTATTATTTGGCCTAGATCATGATGGATTATATAATGGTGGGAACTAATGGCATGACAAAATCCAAAAATTCTCATATAGTTATCCAACTTTTTGAGATGGTTTCACATCTCTTAGCTTGCCCCAATCTGCGGTATGACAGGCTGACAGCCAGCCTCCTGATCATATATATCTCTAGGGTATACCCTAACCAGTTAATTATGTCTTTCATATGTATCTCAAAAACATGTATTAATTAGTAGGATTTGAAAAGTTTTTCATTTGTTTATAGATTAACATTTTAGTTTAATTTTTATATATTGTTATAAAAAGTTTTATAATGTTACATATATGTACTTCAAGAGAAAACAATAAATTTATCATATTTTAATTTGTGATTGGATGACGTGTAAAGAAAAGTATTCCATTAGCGTATAGACAGACAATTTTTCATTAAAAAAAATCATTTGTCATCATTAAAAAAATTCTATATGATTCATTTAAGAAAGTTCATTAGTTTCATCTAGTAACACTTTTTTACGGTTATCCAGTCAATTAATAGAATTATTGTTAAAGATACATATTTTTAAGATTATTTCAAAATACTCTCATTTATATAAAAAAATTACATAATTTCACTTTAAAGAACTTTTTTATTTTTATTTATTTTAAAAAAATTATATTAGTATGTACAATTTGTAAAATTAATATATAAGAAAACAAATTAAATAACTTTACAAAAGTAGAATATGAAAAAAAATATATATGCTAGACTGATTTTCATCCATAATATAATAATTATATTAATTAGATAAGATTGATTGTTATTCATTCGTAATGATGTAATCTATTCAATCTAAGGATTTGTTTTTTTCTTAAAAAACGAAATGAAATAGATCAATCATAAAAATAAATAAATTCTTTTACCTTCCCTATTTGTAATTAATTTCCTGAAATCACTATATAAATTCAAAACAAAAAACATTTATGTAAAAAAATAAAAATAAAACATGGTTAAACAAAATAAAGAAAAAGTAGAAAATACGCTAACAAATAATGAAAAGTGACTCTTACATAAAAAAAGTGATAATTGTTTGTTACAATATAACTCTAATATAATATATAATAAATAATATATTTAATTATTTGTCTTATATATATATATATAATAAATTATTTTTATGTAAAAATAAAAAAAATCATATATTTTTTCTTTATAAAAGATTATAGATGTGATAAAAAAATTTCGGAGGTACCCCAAACCAGTGGTGATCATGAGGATAGAAATTTGAATCTGATTGGTGTATATGGAGAAAATCTTGTTGGGAGAGGAAAGTGGTACTATATATGCTAATATATCCCACAAAGGACGTTGAAAATCTCACTGGCCAATCAATATATTCCTTTGAAATCATAAGGGCCAAATATAATTCACTGATAATAATAATAATTTATCAATATTCATATATTTAAATCGAGAATTAGCACGTGGGTGGTTGAGACTGAATTCAAATTTCAGTGTTTCAGAATTAAATTTTATGGATAAAAAATACAAGTGAGAGAAGAAAGTTTCATTACATTAGTTCGATAGATATTAGTATCAGCAAAAGGGATAATACTTCATATCAATATACAAAAATATATTTAGTTGAGAAAATAGCTCACACTTTTAAAGAATTATTATCAAGGCGTATGACAAAATAAAACTTCATGTATAATTGATAAAAGGATGCGTATTGTTCAGTAATAGAAACAACCCCACGCACCGCACGCACATGCATCCTAAAACAAATCTCGTTCATTAATTAAGGATGTGAAAAGATATAGATTATAAATCTTTTTTCTTTTTCCGCAAAGTTTACTCATCATGTTCTCATAGCTTTTATATATTGTAATATATACTAATATATCAAATCTTTTTTCATGCACTAAGGACAATTAAAGATTAATCTTTTTTGGGTAAAGAGGTTAAAGTAGAGACAACCTTTCTCAACAAAATCACCTTCGTATGTGACTAGGAATCAGTAAAGATGTTTAAAGAATTTAATCGTTCACCAATTACACCAACTTTAATTGGCTATTAGTAATTCTTAGTGGCTTTTTTGACACAAGCTATGCATATTCTCTCCTTACATCAATAGTCTCCGGGTTGGTTTATAAATTAGATTTTGCATTTGGCTTAAAGAAATCAATGCTCCTTCACACGTGCATTGTTTTAATTGACAGAAGAATTTGGAAGGGACCAAGCTTTATGTCTAAGGATAATCAAAGTTTTAATGTTAATATTGTCTTTTTGTCCATGGCTTGTCCTAATATCTGTCCCATTAATACTATTACGAAGCAGGCTTTTGATTAATGTTTGGATTTTATCGCACAAAGGCTCTCTAGATTTATCATTGTGTTGATTACGGGAAAGATATGATTACTTCATATACATATATATATATATATATATATATATATATATATATGATAGGTTATCTTAAAATCCTGTGTCTGTCTCTTTCACAATAAATATTAAATGGCTGGATATATATTTAATCAATCTAGAGAGAAATAGGTATAAAATTTTAGCATGACTTATCTTGTTACAATTCTATAGGAGCGGATTCATTTTCGTCACCATTTACCAGCTGCCCTGCAATTGTTTGATCTGGATTACCTGTCAGAGGGGAAGATGGTTGATCTGATTAATTAGCACTTAATACAAATTTTTATGGCTCCACCAAGTTGACATATTGCAACATTGCATTAATTGGTTAAGCAAACTTCCATTACCTTTAATAAATTGACAAGTGAAATATAAAATGGTAGATTGGGGGATCCACATTGGTGGCACTATCCTGAAGCCATTCATAAAGCAGGGATAGTGTAGTATGTACTATATAGGAAAGAGACTATGCCTGTTATCAATGAGGATAACCCCTGATATTTTAGTTCAAGTATGAATTCCTATGCGCTTCATAAAAGGTAAAAGATAATTCAGGTGGAAAATTAAAGAAAATTCCTGGTGTGTGTGTGTGTGTGCAATAATAAATCAATTAGGTGGTCCAATGAGTAGTCCTTGCTCCATGGCAGGATCAATTACACAGAGCAAGCATCCAAGAGCAATGAGAGAAACAGGTACTGAGCTTGGATTGTCACTACGTTGCCATATTTTTCTTCACTATGGTCCATCTATGCAGTGGCATAGTTTGATGAACATGGGATTAAACAGAAATGCATGGATGAGATGGAGAGAATAGGATGTTAATTCAATAAGTGGCCATACGGGTGTCATGCAAAGGAAGTGTTGATAAGATTACGAGACAAATGCCTAACATGCACGGTTACTTTTTCTGCCAAGACATGGGAATAAAGCCATTGTGGTGTATGTCACTGCAGGCAAAAATAATATACCTTGTGTCGGGTATATGGGGCTAAATGACAACTTCACTGTGACTCGGGCCTTTTAATTTAGTATTTGTAGAGAGTAAATTATACTAAAGTAGCTTTTATTTGTTTATTTAATTTTATTGTTGTATACTTTTGATTTGTGAATTTCATCAGTATGTGTTCAAAAGCTAGCTCATAGTCCACTTCGGACATATTAACCAAGAGGTATGTGATGTAAATTTCGAGACCTTTAGGTGCCTAAAATAAATTATTCTCATATGAAGATCTATGTCTGAGTGAATGAACACATGAATGTAAGGCAAGGACTGTCTGAAATTTCAGTGGGCTAGTGGTTGGTTGTATGTATGTATGCATAATAATACCATGATAGAACAGCCTGGAAATGGTCACGAGCAGACACTCGTTAATTGAGAAGTCATAGTCACTGATTAAACCCTCTTTATTGCTAGCGGGGCCGTCTAGTGCATCCTATTCTGAGTTATGCCTCTCTAGATTCCACAGAGGGCCTTAAACTTTCTTTTCATGCAGTAATAAGAACAAATGGCAAATCTACATGGTATCTAATTGCGAATCATTTGTCACATTCTTGGGTGGATTAAGTTCATTAGTTGAAAGTCAGCTGAACAATTTTGATTTGGTCAAACTCTCTATTAAACACATGATTCATATAAGAATCAAGAAGTTAACTGGACATAGAATGGAAAAGTGAGTGAAAAGAACATGTTAATGAAAGAAATTAGAAAATTAACATTGTCATTATTAATGAATTCAATACAAAGCACGCAGGAAAAGGCCCCAAAGACCTTTACTCCCATTTCTCCCAAAGCCAATTAGGCACTACAAAAGAAGAGGGTTATCCTCTCTTGAAAACAAATGAAAAAATCCAAGATAAAGGTAAAACTGTAAACACGTGTTTCCATCACGCGTGGACACCAGGCAATGGATCCTGTGTAGTTAGGCCAAAGCTCAGGCCGAAAAGAAAAGGAAATAAAAAAAAAATTCCCGCCATAAATAAAACATGAAAATCACACATACGCACGTGCGAGACACGCACCAGAGGCGTCTCACGCGTATCAGAAGAAAAAAGTCCACAAAATGTGGCAAGCTTCAACTTATTGCTATTAGGTTTTTGTACTCTAGTGATACTTTCAAAAGTAACGTGTAAACTGAAGAAGCGAAGATGCTGGTCAAGATGAGAAGCTTGACTTAGATATCCCACTATAAGAAACAGCTATAACTTCAAAGTTCCAATACCCTAAGATTGCCGACCCAATTTATTTCTCTGCTCTCTGCGACTCTGTTTTTTCATACCAGCTCTGAACCATTGTCCCACCATTCTCTTCTCTTTCACCGATAACCAGCGCATCTTTGAATTCCAAACTCCCCACTTCTTTCTTCCACACTTGCTCGACCAAACCATTAAATGCACCTTTCTATATTTTTCATCTCTCACACACACACTTTTCCACAACAATATATTTATGTTGCAAAATCCCCTTCCCTAGGGAATCTGCAAAGCCATTGATGAATGGCAACACCCACCAACAAAACAATAATAACAATAATAAAGGTTCACAACTCTCATAAAATAGTCTATACTATTATAATGTACACTGTGACTCTAGTTAATTTTAAACTCAAAAATACCCTCTAAAAAATGTTGAGGCTTCTGGACAACTTGGACCACCACCTTATTTCATTCTTTTTTTTCCTCCTTTATTGCTGCTCTTTTCACTGGGAGTTTCCTTTGTCATCATCTACCCACAAACAGTTATTTAATTTCCTCCTTTTACAAGACAATGAGGATGAAGGAGAAGAGGATGATGCTGAGAATGACGAGACACTAGACCTTATAAGGGGCCGAGATGTCACTCGCAGCTGCGGTAAAACTTTAGGGGGTTTCCTCCGGTTATTGTCAATCACAAGTTCTTGCATTAATTGGTAGCATCCTATAATTTTCTCCTGCAACAATCAGATAAATGTATTTTGGCAACCTGATCCCTATTTTCACTTAACTTTCAACGAACTGTTTGAACTTGCTTACCTTTATTAGCCCCTCGCACCACGACTCGGCATCCTCGGGTCTAACGAGAGACCAATTAGGAATTTCGTTAGCTGCATGGAGAATGGCAGCTGCAGCAATGCATGATGGCCAATAGGCAAGAAAACTAGCCTCTGGAAAAACAGAAAATGCATACCTTAATCATTTTCCGATACTTCGTAATGCAAGTTAAACTTCTCATTGATACTTGATATGTCATTAAAAATAAAATAATTATTTGATAACCTTTTATATTAATATTTTATTTTTTAAATTAAAAAGTAATGATACATATTATTATATTATTAAAGCAGTTGTTTTTTCACAAATATACCAAAATCTAATTTTCCTTCTACATGTCTAGAAGATGAATGCATACCTTGGATATTGGATAAGATAATTTGCGTAGCACGTGAATTGAGGAACCCGGTAAAAGTTCCAGTCGAATCTAACTTGCACGCAAAGAAATCTAGGAAGCTAAATGGAGTAACCGATCTTAGCCTCCAATCCAAGACGCCCAGCACAAGTAGCTCCATTCTTCTAATTGTTCTGGGCTCGAATAGGTATTTGGCACCTTCTACCTGCATACATTAAATTAGGAATGATGTATTTGTCATGTACCAATGTACTTAATTGGCGATAATTGAGCCAGAGTAAGTACATGAATTAATATTTTAATCAATGTATCCACATTTTTTAATTTGTGATAAAGAGGAAACATTATCACGAATGCCCCTTTGATATCGTTTTCTCACACTGAATCACGGATGTGACACACATTGGACAGATACCTGAAGGTCTAACAGCGATGGAACTAGAGGTTCCTCCATCTTTGCCGCCAAAGACAAGCACGCAACTGATAGAAGTTGCAATGGCCACCCATTGGTTTGCTGTAAACATATTTATAAATATCAAACAGTAGATTAAAAAAATTAATCATTATTATCAGTTTATTATTGCGAGTACACTAATTAATAATCAAACTTTTCAGCACATATACTTACATGTTCAATACACGTCCATAGAAAGAGTTTTAGAGTACAAAAAGCTTTAGCAAGCATAATAAAAAAACAATATTAACAACATACTTTTAAATATTTATTATTAATTATTAATAAGATTTACAAAATTCACCAGAAGTAAGATTTACGTGATATCATGGAACTTTACTCAATAACAAAACTATATTAAAAAACATAAAAAATTATGTCGCTAATATTTATTTGCACAAGAAAAGTACCATATATGTAGTCTGTATAACACTGTCCTAAATTATTAAAATTACTGTACCATATATATAGTCTGTATAACACTGTCCAAGTATACATATTTAAATTTAAGAGTAGAATGTTGATTTACTATTACACATTATTCATAAAAGTTTGTGATTGAGTTTGTAATTATTTACACAGTAAGCAACCTTTTTACTCTCAATCTTTAAAAATAGTTTTTCTTGTGATAATGCGCCGTGACACTTTGGCTTCAAATTGTAAAGGACTGAAAAGTCAATACTTAGTCACTGGGTAGAATTATTTATTTTCTTTTCACGCACATGTGTAACACTAATAACTATCACCCAAATTCACGGATTCATCATTTAGCTTCCATTAATTTCTCCATTTCCGGTTTTAATTGAAATCTTTAAATTCTCCAAAATCGAACTTCGCATATCTAACTCACCGGCAACGGCCGAGAATTCAAGAACCGATCCATGTAATTAACGGAAAGATAAGCGGTGAGCGGTTGAAAAGCGTAATAAGCCTGTACCTGCATACACCAGATTAAAGCCGATAAAAAAATAGATCTATAAGCCAGACCGAACCATTTCCCAAAGACAGTTGCGCGCTGGGCATTTTAGCACTGTCTGGTTTGGTATTCCACGCGCGTGGTAATATCGTAATAAACACACAACAGCGTGTCCGGCGAGGTGAGAAAAACTGTTAGCGCCGGAGAGATAGTTACCTTGAGAATCCATGCAACGGATTCTTCTCTGGCGGAGGCGTCGAGAGTGCGAGATTGGAACCTGTTGAGGTATTCGAATCCGGGAACGAAGTGTCGTTCGTCTTCGATGAATCCGGCGATGGAATCCTCCTCCGACGGCGGCGAGGAATCGAGGTCGGAGGAACATTCCGGCGATTCTCCTGACAAGACTCCGGAAGAGTCCTCGCCGCAGAGAAGGATGGAGTCGGAGAGGCAGTTGGAGCAGGAGACCGACATGGCGATCGGTGGAGACTCATTTTGTGGCCGCGGCCATGGCTTCCGATGAGGTTTCGCCGGCAAACGATCGGAGAAGTCGCCGGAAGTGGAATTTGCAGTGGAGAGTTTAGGGAGAGAGTGTATCTGTTGATGAAAGATACAGGCACGCTCTTCATATGTTTGTTTGAATATAAATATGCGATGCCTGGGTCAGTCTTTTGTTTTTTTTTTTTCTCAACTGCAGTTTCTTTTATAAGATAAAACTTCGGTGAGATTTTTTTGTTATTTTTTAAATTATTATTTTCTTAAATTAAATAATAGCATACGGACAAACATGTGTAGTTCTCTTTACTTATTATTTTTTATATAGAAGAACTCGGTTAAAATTTCCAAATTTGTAAGAAATTTGAAATGCATTGGTGTTCTATCTTTAGATATTCTATTGAGTTAAAATAGTTCGTTTTTTATTTCGAAATAAATTTATTTTGTTTATATCATCTGTAAATTTTAATTCTGAATAATTTTTGAAGCATTAAAATTTGAATATAAAATTTTACCAAAAGTAAAAGTTAGACAAGTTTCAAAATAATAATAGAGCAATAAGAAAAGTCTTATCCAATTAGGTGTCATTACCCACCAACATTTTTTTATATTGGTTAAAAACTAAATTCTCAGAAAGAAAAAATTTCACCATGTCCCTTACTGTTCCCATGAGACTAAAAGCGGTATAATATATTATGTTCATCAATGTTTCTTAGAGTGTATTATATATAAGTATCTGAACCACTTTAATGAATTTCTCTCATGTTTTTTCTCAATTAGTTTCATTACAATAAATATTTATTTATAACAAATTTATACGGAACAAAAAAGTTTAATTTAAAACTAAAATTTATTATATTTATATTATTAGAAACTAAATTAGCCACAAAAATCACTTAGCACCAAAAGATGTAGTTAGTAACTAACTACCATATGTTCAATGGCTTTTATATTTGGTTGTTTTAAGATTATGACCAAATTTAACAACCAAAAAGAGTGTATACTATCAATATCTAAATCGATGACTAGTTTTAAAACACATAGCAACAAATTTCATCCAGTCACAGTGTTTTCGGAAATACATATTATTTTATTTTTGGCCATTAAATTACACGCGATTCCAAAAGAGTTAGAATTAGCAACCAAAATGTTGGTTGTTAATTATGATTAAACAGCGTACTTATTTATTATTATTATTATTCAAATCATTTTTCTGTATTTTTTAATTATAAATATTATATTTTTCCAGTCATAACAAATAAAAATAAGCAACAATCTATAATCTAATAAAAATAGAATATACATCAAAAGTATTAGAATAATCCATGATATAACACAAAAATTTACTACTATGTTAAGAAAAAATAGCACTAATATTCAATATCCAAAATCATAAAAAAAAAATTCAATTATTGATTTTATCCTATAGTGTATCACTTACACAAAGTATTGTCAACATGCTCTGAAATGTAATGTGTAAGGATAGTATATAGATTACGATCTAACATAAGAGACTTAATTTAAAAGTATTATATGATAAGTTGTATATGTTTATCTCTTGACAAGTATTTGTTCATTTTTTTTAACATGTTATTTTGTTGTATTATTTCTTAGAAATTCCTCCAAAGAAATGTCTTTTCTTATTAGAAACTGTCACCTCTTGAAGGTGTACTTATGTTATTAGATCAGTGGCATTTGCAATTCTTGTGCAAGCTTTGCTTCATAGACACTTCTTTTGAAAGCAACAATCATGCTTCATTAGCTTCTTTCCTCCGTTGAGCTTGCTAAGCTTTAAAAAGAGGATATTTTATTGTTAAAATATATAAATATGCTTTTATTTTGAGATTTGATTTGGATAATTTTATTGTTAAAATTATATATGCTTTTTTATTTATTAATATATATATATATATATATATACATATATATATATATAATATGAATATTTAAAAAAATGGTGATATTTAAACATCTTAATTTAATTTATTAACTAAATAATAAAAATCATTTGAAAAAAAAATGTTTATCCAAACTAAAAAACAAATTTAAAAAGTAAAAATAAAATAAAAAAAAAAGTAAAGTTATACATGTCAAATACCATTCCATTTAAAAAGAATATAAATCATGAATTCAAAATAAGATCTCTATAAAACACGATTTCTGGAGTGGTGTTTGCATAAGATGATTTACTCCTGTGCATAATTTTTTAAATTTATCTATTTTTTATAAATTTAAATGGAAATTGTACCTGTATGATAAAAAAACAAAAACCTAAATTTGATGAGAAAAAGATAACTGTGGCTTTATATATATTTTTTTTCAAAGACTTTCATATTATTTTTATGCAAAATCGGAATTTCGTTTGATTAACGCATATACTATCTGTACAGTTTAATAAAATGAAATCTCCTTTTTCTTATTCAAGTACCAAAAACAATTTACAATAAGAGTAATTTTTTAAATAGAGAGTAATAATTTTCTAGTAACTCGTTTTTTCAAACAATTCATCAATATTCATTATTTTAAACTTTCTTTTTCTTTCTTTCTTTTGTGTATAATTTTGTAATAAAATTATAAGAGAATATTTAAATATTTTTTCTATTTTGAAATATACGAACAATAAGAATGATGAATACCCACACTTTCAAGTACCTGCACGGACAAATCTAGATGAGTTCGAAGCTAAGATAACCATATATCTATTACCTTATAGGTGAGTACAGTATTACAGGACTATACATACATGCAAATAATTGAATATTTATAATACTTCTTATTAAATACCATATATTGAATTTTCCATTACTTCTAGATGATATTTTTTTTTTAATTTCATATATATATATATATATATATATATATATATATATATATATATATATATTATAAAATTTTTTTTTTATTAATTTTTTTTATAAAATATTTTTATTTATATTTTT
>Ga0099825_1007169_pt1 | contig 13659 bp, 7 predicted proteins | sample SiratroredBW_FD_76838 | JGI IMG/M metagenome (GOLD analysis project Ga0099825, IMG submission 76838) | Root nodule microbial communities of legume samples collected from California, USA - Siratro red BW | ecosystem: Host-associated > Plants > Roots > Nodule | place: USA: California | collected... | reverse complement strand
TTTTAAAATTTTTTTTATTTCTAAAAGTTTAATTAGAAACTTTTTATTCAAATTTTAAATTTTAATAATTTTTTTTTAACTTATATTTTAATTAAAAAAATTTTTTTTTTTATTTTTATTTTTTTTTTTTTTTTTTTGCTTTATCAATTGTTGTTTTGCAGAAGTCATCAAGATTCAGGTCCCAGCTCATCTTTTAGCACGGTTTAGCAGCTTGACACGTGCAGCATACGGTAAGATTGGCCTATATTATTATTGAGTGTTGAACTTTAGAGAATGGATTGCTGATCTATTACTAGTTAATTATCTACGAAGTCATTTTAATTTATAAACCAGCCCCCTTTTATAGTGTTTAATTTAATAGAATGGATTAATAGTGTGTTGCAAGCATTTTTCATTTTATTTGTCATTTGAGTGTAATAATTCCTTTTCTCTTCAATGATTCTAAGCGAGATTTAAAATTATGATTATAATAAAGACAAAAAAGTGATTATGACAGTGAATTAATGATTATCAAAGAAAATGGCTTGGCATGACTACTGGTTTAGGTGTGCTCCTTTTTCTTTTCATATGCCCACTTTTGAAATAAAATTGTGTGCGTTTTATCTGCTTATTTATTAAGTTAAAAATAAGATAAATGGGAATATTAATTACAATTTTTAGTAGATGCATTATCTTCTAAAGTAGATAGATAAAAAGAAATGTAGTATGCTGTATAATAATTCCCTGGAATAAATGACAATTTTAAAGTTTTTAGGTTGTATCTTCGAACAGTAAGTTGAAAATATATTTGGCTGGGAGTTGACTTATATTGAATGAATCGTTCTGTAATTTGGAACTGCCACTGGGGACTAACATCATCACTTTCTCATTTGTTTTTTGTCTTTTCTCGTTCTGTCCTATTGCCTGAGTGAGAACAGATTGAGACACCACTAAGCAGCAGCGATAATATGTTGGAGGTGGACAAGTACCTCTCAAGCTACGTCTACTACTTTATGGATTATTTGATCAGAGGGAGACAAAAATAAAATGCTGCTCAATGTTTGATTTGTAACAATTTTAAAGCCGCAAATTTTCTTATTGCTATTTTTTGTATTACCTACGTTTTTTGTACTTGAAGGTCATTCATGTTTCCATTGTATGTATTATTAGGCTTGGCCCTGATTGGAACTATGTCATGGAGCAATTTTGTCTTTCCAAGCCTCCGTGATGAGTTGAGGCTGCTTGGTATGAGTTGCAAGTTTGAACAGAGGATGGGGCACCTAATTAGGAGAGCAGTGTTCTTGGGAATCCAGTCAACAACTTCAGGAGTACAGTCCAAACCATATAAACCTGACCCATCATTACCACTGGCTAACACTGGGGACATGCGTAGGTCCCATTAGAAGAAGAAGAGAAGATTAAATGGTGAACCCCACCTCCTCATCATCACACACTGCAAGCTTCCTGCATAAGGCCGAGCCATTGCTGAGCAAAAGTCTCTAGTGCATGCTAGTGGTAGTGACATTGTGACAGCGCTTACATGGATTTTAATTTTTGAAGTCTTCTATGGAATTTATTCTCGTGCCATGTTTATTTCTTTCTCAATCATTGCACCCACTTTTGTCTCCCGACTCTTATTTTTTCTGACTTCCTACTACTAGCTTTTATATTTGTTTCGATCTTGACAAGGCATGTCAAGTTCTGATTCCTTCACAGTTTCCAATAACCAGGGAACACTGCAAAAATTACCGCGAAACTACCACGCCAAAATGCTTTCCTGCCCACACTTTTCGCGCCATATTGTGTTTTTGCTATCAAGAAGAGCTGAGTTGTCACTGGCCACTCTGCAGCAGTGGTGAGTAACCAAACTGAATCAGACTTCTTTAGCTACAAGCGTTACATGGACCAGGTAGGTACATCATAACGTGGCTTATGATAATTGTCAAAGCATAGTGCGCCATAGAAAACAGTTTTTAGTGATTTGTGTTATAATATTCACAATTATCTTGACATTGGTGGAGAGGTGATTGTTAAGCCCACGCCGAGTTGCTTAAATTTGAGTAACAAAGGCCAATGCGACCTTAATCATAATACAATGAGTACAAAACAGGAGTCAACTTGTTCCGGATTCGATGGAAACGCACTACACCACTGAAATCTGCATCTGTAATAAAAAACCACAAATCTAGATCACACGCGCGACCGTGAGATACCCTTATTAAACCGTATGTGAAGGACTTGATGTCATGGGAGTTTCTACTGTGTCTTATTCCTTATAATGTTCCTTACATGCGTTTGTCTGTGTGAAGGACTTCAGTTCCATTAACTTTAATAATAATAATAATAATACTATAATAACTCACTTTAAAAAGTTTATACGCATATCAAGATATTATAAGAATTACAATTCAACTTAAAAGAGAAAACAAATACTTCAATAAAACAATAAGCCGAAATCAACGTGTTTTCATTAAGAAGCGATTAGAACAAGTGCCGAAGTTTTTCTGTTATTTTATTTAGAAGTGCCCTTTGTCTCTGGAGTGTGTTCAAGGTTGCATTGACCTGTTTTTCTTGGTAGAGACGTGGCCTTTGACCCCGACCATTATTTCTGCTCTAAAAGGGTTTATGGGCTTCCACTAAATGAGATATGAGAGTGCTAGATGTAACTAACCTTTTTGCAGTAACGGGTTAATTATAAAATGTTTTCTACTCGCTTACCTTTATGTAAAGTTCACAAAAAAATATAAAGATAGACCAATGCTGAGACCGTTTATGTAAAGTTCGCAAGAATAATTTGGGACTTTCAAGCATATTATCTCTCGAGTCTTTTCTTTCTTTCAATTTTCTGACCGTTTGTTTTATTATCGTTGGAGAAATTGACAGTTGAGGCTATAGAAGATTGTTGACCTCCCCTCATCCTGTGATGAGATTATATAAAAAAAATAATCAATTTTTCATCCAAGTTAAAAACTGAAAAACAGAAGCAGTTGAGAGATGTTTTCTCACTTATTAAGTATCTACTGTTATGCTCAAGAAACATTTAACAAAAATGTACTCATGGGACAAATAGTTTAAAACGTGTAGAAGAAACAAACAAAAATTTAAAATTTAAACAAGGTTTAATTTTCCCAGCAGGATATCTTTGTACTGAGATTTCCCATTTGACTGTTTCAGAAAAAGAGTAGCTTCGATGGATTCAAATTATTAAACTGATAAGTAAAGCAAACTTGATGGCGCGTGTTAAATTCATAGGTTGTCTGTATGTGCATTGAATGGATAAAGGAAAGCCACTTCTTTAACAGTCTTCTGCAATATAAAAACAATAAATGAGACAAAAGTCTTACCTTAGCTAAATGTACAGACAACAAAGGCTTATTATGCGGTTAACATATAATTGTTATAGTAATATACAGTCGTTGATTAAATCTGCCATGGATTGGAGAGTCAGTGATACCAACCAACACATACAAAAATGATCTGAGACCGATCTATACTCCCCCCAAAGCATCAACAAAATAATCAACTAGATGATGCTAGAACTTAAAAAGAACTAACAAAGCAAAGGAACTGATATATGAGAGGAAGTTATCACCTCCCTCACCCCCCAATCCAACACCACATAGCATCAAAAGCCACTGTAGATTACAACAAAGCAAGGCAAAATAGCTCTTGGGTTGAACACAACCAACTCATCCAAATTGGAATAGGCCCCAACAGCCCCTGCAACCGAATCATACTCCTCCATGCCGCCTTCTGCATTTTTCTTCACCCTTCCTGCTATCACCCGACAAACCAGCATTGCCCTCTTCTCCTCAGTCTCATCCACACACGCCCTGTCGTGAGCCTTCCCACTAGTTGCCGTTGTCAAGATACCGGTTCCTCCGGTAACCTTGAACCCGTGCTTGATTATGCTGCAAACGTTGCACTGTGGTATTGAGTTGCACAAGTTGGAGGACCCGTTTAGACCTAGAGAACACGCGAAGGAGGTGCAGTGAAACCTGAGTAGCTCGTTGCCATCTGCTATGCAACGTGGGTGCTTCTTGGGGAGTTTCGTGGCCTTGGCTTTTATGGAGTCTCTGTACTCTTCGAATCTGGTAATGGTTTTCTGGGTGTTGTGGACCTTGAGGATGCGGTCTATTTTGCACACAGGAGATTGCTTCTTCAGCCAGCTGGAGTGGAATATTATTTCAACTATGTTCTTGCTGGTGTCTTCTGGACCCAGTTCAGAAACTGAAATTGGTAACAGGAAGAAAAAAAAGATGATAAAGTTACAAACACATCAACGTGTCAATTCTGAAGTTTATATAAATAAGCACACATCATATCAGAGATGTCTGGATTAATTTCTCTTAAAGAAAACAAGGAAATAAAGCAAATTAAGTTAAAATTAACCTATGAATATCAGTTTGACGAAATAAATTAGATGATGAGATATATTATATATATCATGCTTACAATGTAGAAACTATACCTGTTAGCTTCTTAAAATCATATACATGTGAGACCAAACACACTGAAAAGTTCAATAGAAATGAAGAGAAAAGCTTATTTTCTTGTAATGAAACTTGAAAGTGCAGCACAGGATACGATACCTGCATGTTTGACTGCCTGGTGATGCTCCAAGCTTTCAGCTTTCATGATCTCGCCACAGTCGGGGCAAGAACAAATGCTGCTCCTGAGAGAAGGGTCTCTAGTGAAGCCTAGAACTGGATCTACCACCATTCTACACTCATAACAGCCGGAAAGTCTCCTGAATGGCATGCCCCTGAAAGAGCCAGCGCCAGAAGAAGTGGAAGACGCTGACAATGAAGAAGAAGAGGCTGAGACGGTTCCATTGTGTTCAGTAAGAGGTGCTTTCATGGATCTGCTGGAAGCATCGTTGCTGTTACATCCATTTAGAAACAACCTTTTCTTGTGGATATCCGGGGTTGATGTGTCAGGCTTTGCCGTGATCTTGGTGTTGTTACAAAGCGAACCTGAGCACTTCATCTTCTTGCACTTCTTGCTGTTTTCTTCCGGGACTCGTTCCTCTTGCAGCTTTCTCTGTTCCTCTTTTTTCCTGTGCTGATGCTCTTTCGCTTCTGGAGGTGGTTTTGCTTCCTTCGGCTGCTGCTGCTGCTGTTGCTGGATTTGGACATTCCTGCAAGCCAATAAGCCTCTTACCACCCATGAAGGTTGTTTTTCTGTTTTCTGTGGCTCTTGGTTTTGGTTTTGGCTGACATGTTTGGTAATGGTTGGTTTTCTTTGGGTTTTGGGTTTGCTCATTGTAGAAAGGATGGAAGTTTCTTCAGCTTACCAAATAATGGCTTTTAGAACAAAGTTGGAACTAGAACAAGATTCTGAATTTGAGTCATTTAGGAGTTGGGAGTGTTAAGGTCGAAGCTTTGAGGAAGCTATGGCTCTTCCCGTGGGGAGATATATGACTTTATGATGAGCATCTCTCACCGTTGATTTTTCTAGATTGAAGAGTCCTTTTTTTTTTTCTAAATAGGGGGAAAGTAAAGGGTTTATTGGCCAACGGGTCCCCCCGCCTTTTTATGTTGTGTATGAAAACATTTTGTGAATATCATAACTGACCATCTTTTACTGCCTAATTCCCACGGGGACTAAAGTACTTGGAGTTCATGCTTGATGTAAATGATAGTTTAGTCTTTAATGGACACTTTAAATTGCTGCCTCCAAAAATTGAGTTTAATTAACCTATCTATAATTCTGAAGCAAATGGACCACATTTCTGTTTCTTTTTGGGCCATCAGCTTCCACTGTCCCTGCTGAGTAGTTATGACTTGGCTCGAGTTATGAGTGCAAAGATATGCATGAAACACATTCATCAGATGAAAATTCTAGGAAATTTACATTTGTATTATTTGCTGATATAATGGTCCCCCAAAAAAACTTAAATAACATTGGCAGAATTACATGTTCATTTCCTTGCTTCTGTTGTTTGGTGGAGGTACTCAGCAATTGGCTTATATTCCATTCCATTTCAATAGAAAGTAGATCATGTTGGTGCCAAAATTAAGATAATAATGCAATGTATCATTGAAGTTGGTATAAACACTAGGTTGTCTTTGCCCTCCATTGAGTTCTATTCTATCACTTGCCAATTTTCTAAGCTAGGCATTTCTTCCAACAGTCATTTGTGAGTAGGACTAGTAGGAGTTCTAACACAATTCTTGAGCACATCGGTATTTGGAAGTTGAAACTCTCATGGTTTATGAACTTTCTGAAACCCTTTCACACCATGATTGGAATATAATTGAGTGAACATTTTGACCTCGGAAAATGTTAGTTTAGGCTCTGAGACAGAAACCTTGACTCAATCAATCTCCCATAACTGCTGACACAGACCATATCTCAACAGATCAACTAATAGATAACTGATTAATATTAATGAACAGGACAAAAATCATTTACGCATCACAGCTAGAAAATGCATTCAAGAAGTAGCAACTGGTTCCTTCCGTACCCCAACCCAGCACAAGTTTATGGGGAGAGAGCTGATAATTAATGAGGTTTTGTCGTTATTCTTTGCCCAAGAAGGTGGACTTTTTCGGGCTAAACGCATGGCACCATTTGCAAGGTATTCCACTAATTACCCCATAATGGCACCTCTTATATAGGGAAAAGCTGCTCATTTGATTCCCTTTCTGCCTCAAAATCATGCAACCCCATATGCTATGGAATAAAGCGGGTTGCTTTAATTAACATAAAAATCAGTAATTTCCCCAAAAACTTCGAAAAAAGTTATTCTTTTGAACGCTAACTGTACCATTCCAACTAGAACTTGGCTATGTATAAACATTAAACATACTTATAATTCGTATTGTATGGCAAAAAAGGTCTTGTCACAAAAATATATCCATTGGTGTTTATAGTTTTAATATGAAAATTTCATACAACAGTTCTTTATTAATAACATTACTATTTTAATGGAAGCTTTACAAATATTTTTTAAAATTAAAGACAGCTTTACAAATAACATTACTATTTTATAAATTTTCCAATTTCAAAAAAAATGTTTGTAAAATTCATGTTAAAATAGTATTTTTACTGTTACGAAATTCTTAAATCGAAAATTGGAAAACTTCTACTAGAGACCGAAAATTTTAAAAATTTAACTATCAACTTTGAAACGTTTTAGTATTTACTTATATTGTGATTTACAAATAAGATGGTAAAAGGTGTGTATATTAAATCACCGTTGAAAACATTGACGAGATCTTATAAGAATGAGACAAGAATCAAACTCACATAAGGAAATGACGTCATTTTCAATCCAAAACTTTAAAACATAGGTTTTTGGGTTTTCTTTTCTAGTATGTTGTGCAACATTTTTATTTCTATTTAATGTGGGACTTAGACTCACACTTGGATACCTAACACTGAACACCCTATACTTTGCCAGATACATGTAGATCAAGGTCGCGCCTACCATTTAGCCTTATAAATTTGTATTATATCGTTTGATGAGAACAAATATCCAATAACATTATAAATTAAATTATAAGTACCTATATATTAAGTTCTAATTATTCATTATAATTCAGTAATTCAATATATAAAATCAGTAATTCTTTTAATTTTGTCAAGACATTGAAAATATTTATGAAGTTGGAAATTTGAAAATATTTAACATTTAAGAGTACCTTAATTTTATATATATATATATATATATATACACGTATGCATACACACCGAAAGAATAACATACCAGTTCAATTCTTTGGTCCGTTTGGGCAGCTGAGTTTAGAGGTAGGGGAATGAAAATCACTTCGGTGTGAGAGCTGATGGTAGCATGTCACATACATATTTTAATTTTTGCTTCTTTTAGTAAGACACTAAGAACAGAACTTTCTCATGTGTAACTTAGGTCTTGCGTAAGAAGATAAATTACAGATTACAGATACGAGGCACCAAGTGTGTTTTAAATTTTAAATTAACACGTGATGAGTATGTCAGTTAAAGTGCACTAACATTTTTTAAACAGAAAAACTAAAAACTGAATGAAGAAGGCCAAGGCATGGTAGTACAAAAAAATGTTTAATTTAAAAAGGTCTTTGGTCATCACAGAAAGTGAAAAGGTCACAAAGGTGAAAAAAAAAAAACAATTCTTGTGTGCTTCTGTAGCCTCTGGGAGCAGCACATCACATCCATTGGCTAAAGAAATGAGAAAAGGGTAAGGAGAAATTAATGGTTAAGATGTGTGGTGGAGTAAGAATGCTGTGACTCCAACTGCATGCCATAACTTTTCCAATGTAGAAGAAGAGAGCACGAAATTTGATGTGATGAACAGAGAAGGACAATTAAAGAACCTTGAAAAACAGACAGATCATAAATCTGTGGGAAGCAGCGATTTGATTGTTATTGTCCTCTCTACAGACAATTGAACCACCATATATGGCAAACTATATAGTAGGATATTTGATTGATGGGGCCACTGAGTGGTTCAAACTTCAAACTTCAGATTGAAAAATTAGTTGGAGTTTGATTTTGTATTATAGAAAAATTAATGTTTTGTTAAGTAAACTATTCTAAGACTAACATCGAGGATACTAAACTGCTATCATCTATTTAAAATTATATTACTTTATGTGATTACTGATTAATTTTAATTAATTGTGTATGATTGCATAACCTAAATTTACAGTCATATCTGTAATATGAAAATTAGTCTTGCAGTGTTTTGAAGAAATATAGAGAGAGATATTGGGATGGGATTAAATAACGTGTATAAGTCATTTAATGTTATATTATCTCGTAATCATTTATGTCATATTTGAGATAATTAGTTAAAAAAATATACATGTTTTAAACATCGTACAATATTTTGAAGTAATGTGATGAAAAATTAAAGATAAAACTAAATAAGATTATCTTAACACAGAAATTATTCTAACAATGTAGTTTTCCATCTACTGATAAAACGTTTTTGAGGTAAATATTTGTTATTCTATCCTCTGATAGCATGGTCTTATCGAGTGAGTATATTTTACTACCCTAGAACATTTATACTTCATAACCTATTGATCGTGATATTGTCATAATAATAGGTTATATTGTCTTTATTATTGTTAATGTTGTTGTTCAGGGAAATTTAGCTCAACCAAATCTGGAGCTATAATGTTGCAAAAGTCTAGATTTCGAGTGAAATGGCTCCAAATCTAAGCAATGGCTCAACTTGTAGTTGTATATCTTTTTAAAACTCTAATTCTTTTCGCTTCAAATTAAGTTGCCCTAGAAAGTTGTCAGAACAAATTGGTAAATGTTTCAGTGCGTGAGTCGACGGGAAGCAAATGTTGGTGAAGCTCAAAAGATTCTCTTGGGTTTCCAGAGCTTGAATTGCAAATCATGCAAGGGTGTCAGTCTGCTTCTATGCTCGGAAGAATTAATAAAAAAAAAAACTATATTTATGTCATAAAGTATAACAGGTTCCACGGATATACAAAAGTATGGTGTGAAGCAGCGAAATGAGACCACACTTATGAAGAATTATATGTTAGTGACATTAGTTTGATATTAAAAATTCTAAAAAATTATTTTTTTATGGTAGGTTTGGATTTGAGGTGGATTAAGGGATTGGAAAAAGTAAATTTGAATTGAAAGTGAGTGGAAAGTATCTTTTGTTTAAATTAGGGAAAGAGGATGAGAAATGACAAGAAAAATTTATAAAAGTTTGTAAGAGATGTGATATATATAATTGATAAAAATAATTTTTTTAATAGATAAAGTTAATTTAAAATTAAATATAATTAAAGTTTAGTGTGATTAATGAATTATTATTTTTTTAATTAATAAAATTATAAGACTAACAATATTTAAAAATTAAAATAAAAATAAAATTATGTAAATAATATTATAATTATTTTATAAATTTATTTTGATTATTGTTATAATTTTATTATTATAATTATTTTTATGATTTTATTATTATTTTATTTTTTAATATTAATATTATAAGTAATGCCTCTAGCCACCAATCTCACCTTGATTTTTTGTTGACCAGTTCGTATATTACCATATTTATGTTTGAAAATTCATTTACAATTGATCAACCTAGAATCCTCATGTCTACTAACAAAAGTCCAAATGTTGTTTAGATGAAATCATTAATAGTGTATAACCATTTAGTCATTCCATTACTTATTAGAGTAAAGGATACACTAAAAGTTCATCTTCTAACACCTCACTAGTAGTTATTAAGAAGTATGAAATAAGCTCTGGATATGCATATCTCTTTAGTGTTCTTATCTTTCTCCTTGTTCTATCTTTAACAAACATGTAATAATCAGATCATTTGCCTTCATTAGAAGTTTATTATCTGTCATCTACTAGATTGTCTAATGTATCATCCTACATGAGACTAAATGTTTCTCATGTGCGAGACTCCACCTCAATGTTAGCCTTTTTACCATTGTGGCTACTCGTATGTTTACATTTTAAAACTTTTTGGCTTATAAGCTATTTCAATTTCATTGAAGATGACGTTCCAATGATACACTTCCTGAATCCTGACTCAAAACCCCATAGGCACATCCTTTTACACCTTCTGAATAGCCCATAAACATGCACTTAACAACACGTGCAACTAGCTTTCCTTGCCTCATGTGAGCACAGGCAACACATTCTCAAGTTATCAAGGTTGGAGAAATGTCCTAACCAAATTTTCTCAGGAGTCTTCATCTTCAACATTGTTGAGAGACAACTATTTATCATATAGGCATCTGTTACAATATGCATCTCACTCTTTCTATAATGGTTATATTGAATCTCTCAGTCAAGCCATTATATTGAGGACTTTCTACTATCGTCTGATGCCTTGCAATGACATTCTCCATGCAGAAGGTGTTGAACAATTCTAAACAAAATTCAAGATCATTATCAGTTTTGAACATTTTCACTGTCTTACTAACAGAATTCAATATCATTATCAATTTCAGACATTTTCACATCTTACTAGCAGAATTCAAGATCATTATTAGTCCTTGGACTTTTGAGGATAGATCGATAACTTTCTTGAGTAATTGTCTACTACTGACATGAAGTATCTAACACTAATATGTGATGGAGTTAAAGAATGTCCTTATAGATTAGCATGAACTTAATCAAGGGTTTCCTTTGTTTTTTGTTGTCCTACATTAAAACGAATTATATAGGTCTTTACTTAGACACAGTGTTCACAAAATGTCAACTACTCAATTTTTTCACTACTAAGTAAGCCTTGCTTCTTCAACTAAACTAAGTTTTTTCGCTTACATAACCTAAACATCTATGTGATATATTAGTCCTGGATAAGATGGTCTACTCAACAATATACGTTGAGTCAAATACTACAAAACCTTCCAAGGCATACAAGTCATTCTTTCTCATAACCTTCATTACTACCACAAATCCCTCAACATCTTTAACATTCCTCCCTCTTCTTCAAACACATATACTTTCTTCTTAACTCACCAAGGATATCAAATTACACTTCAAGCTAGGTACAAACCTAAATTCCTCAAGAAGGCTCTCAGTTCTCATACAAATGAAACATAATGGTTCCAACTCTAATTATCTTGCAAAACTTGTTATTACCAAGGAGAACTAAACCTCCTTCAAGTTATGTAAACTCTTGGAACCATAGACGATTTGATATCATATGAAATGAGCATTTTAATCCATTCATAATCACCAGTACTGCTCAACATCACAAACACTTTTGATCATTCATAACTGTCAACACCCCATTTTGTCCGGGTAATCTTTTAAATTAAGACATATTAATAAAAATAAAGAATAAAAAAAATGAATAAAAATATAAAAAATATATTTATTAGTTTAAGTTTTCTTGAAATAATAATAAAATAAAATAAAAAATAAAATAAAATTGAATTTTTCCATTAAAAAAAAGATAAGGTGGTTTTTTTAAAAAAAAATAATAAAATAATTAATTAATAATAAAAAAACGAAAATAAAAAGAAAATAATAAAAATATCTAAATTAAAACAACAGAATCTGAAAATTTAAAAAAAAATAATAAATAAATAATAATAAAAACAAATATAACAATAAAAATAACTGCTTCCAAACTTGATTTGCAAGTTTAAAAAAATAAATAAATAAAAAAGAGGTTCTGCTTAAATAAATTTTATAAAAGTAAAAAAAGTGGAGTAGTTTAGATTTTTTTTTCATCAGTTAATGTTTTTTTTAAATAATAAAAATAAAATAATAAAACAAACAAATAATACAAAATTTTAAAAAAATAACGATAAAAGAAAAAGAGAGACTCTTTCAACTCTCTAACTGCCCAGAATCCCATAAAAATCTCCACTATCCCTATTCTTTCTCCAACAGAACTCCTCAGGTGGACTGATAAGGAAAAAACAGAAAAAAGGAGAGGGGAGAAGGAGAAAAAAAGAGAGAAGAGAGGAGGAGGAAAAAAAAAAAGAGGGGATCACTGATAAAGGGAGAACACATTAAAAATAGAGAAAAAAGAGAGAAAAAGTGGAGAAGATTGATTCTCCTGTCTTACTATCCACATTCAGTTTAAAACTGAGAAACAAGAAACTTTTGGAAAGGAGACTATCATTTTTGAAGATCACATGTATGATTTGTAAGCTTTAGATTTTCATATGGATCTTGAAGTTTGAAGTTTGTAATTCATGTGTTCTTATCTTCTTGTAATGTTTTTTTTATTTCTCCATCATTTCATTTTCATATAAAGATAAAAAATAAAAAAATGGAGGTCCTTTAGCTCTTTATGGTATTTTGTTTTTTTTTTCTTATTTCTTAAATAATAAAAAATTCATCATATTCCATCTTCCATATATTACTCTGTATTTTGTGCTCCCAAAACCACTCCAAAACAGTTCCAAAACGACTTCCGCCGACACCACCATTTTTTCGCGCCACCAACAGCCACCATTTACCTCCAAAAATAGCCACCATGTAGTCCCTTTAATCCCAACAAGATGCACCCAAAACAACAGCCAAACAATACCCAAAACAGCACCACTTTCCCTAAAAATGGCACTAGTTTTATCTCCAAAACGACACCACTTTACCTTCAAAACAACACCGAAACAACCATGAAAACGCCACAAAAACGGTGCAAAAAACGCCTCGTCGACGCCACCGCCGTCGCGCTACCTCCGTCGACGGCGTTCATGTCTCCACAGCATGTGCCCTCAAACCCTAATGAGTTTCTAGTTAGTGGGGATGCTCCCTGCACCCCACCTGTTGGAGCTTGCACCCCAGTTTTTTGCAATTTCCAAAATGCCCCTAGTCACTAGTTGGATTTCTGATTAGCGGATCTACTTCCTGCACCCCCATTGATTAAGTTCTGCACCCATACACCTCTCAATTACCGAAATTCCCTTAACTCAAGTTGAGTTTTGATTGGTGGGGTTACTTCCTGCGCCCCAATTAATTAAGTTCTGCACCCATACACCTCTCAATTACCAAAATACCCTTAACCCAAGTTGAGTTTCTGATTGGTGGGGTTACTTTCTACACCTCCATTAATTAGAATCTGTACCCATACTTTTCTGAATTCCACAACTGCCCCCACAAATACCCAAAAAAGTCACCGTGCACCACTTAAAACTCACATATCTAAGCTTTGCATTGCCACGAATTCATTCAGTCACGTTCCGTGTTTGCATGCATGATCCCGCTAAAATTAAAGTGTCAATTCCA
>Ga0099825_1007167_pt1 | contig 13661 bp, 6 predicted proteins | sample SiratroredBW_FD_76838 | JGI IMG/M metagenome (GOLD analysis project Ga0099825, IMG submission 76838) | Root nodule microbial communities of legume samples collected from California, USA - Siratro red BW | ecosystem: Host-associated > Plants > Roots > Nodule | place: USA: California | collected... | reverse complement strand
TTAATATATATGTGTGCATGCGTATTTTCTACTTAATTATGAATTTTTGTATTATTATTTTTACTTATATCTCTCAAAATTTATATTAGATATATTACTTATTTTACTACGATACTATTTTGAGATATGAATTATAGTATTTTGAACCTTACTTGTTATTATATATTTATTTTGTAATAAATTGAACTTATTACATTATTTTCGGTTTATATATATATAAAGTTTTTGTTTTTTAATATAAAATAGGTTAAGTCGTTGAATAAATAATTTATGATCTGATGTCTGGACGCAATTATTGGGGAAGTGTGGTGCATATAATTTTGTGACGTAAGTTGGAACTTTGTATGAGTTGTAGTTGGCAGTGAATTATCTATTGGGAAAGTTGGGAAAAAGGTTTTCTAAGACAGTGGGAGTAGTTGATCTTGGAGGTGGATCAGTTCAAATGGCATACGCCGTCTCAAGGAACACTGCCAAAAATGCCCCACCAGTACCTGATGGACAGGATCCATACATAAAGAAGCTTTATGTCAAGGGCAAAAAATACGATCTTTATGTTCACAGGTTTCATCTCTCATTCTCCCTATAAGTTTAGATTCACATCATTTTCAGAATAAACACATACCAACTAAATCATGAACTGTAGATTGCCCAACTCATGGTTAATATTTAGTTTTAAACATCATGATTTTTTCTCAGTTACTTGCGCTTTGGTAGAGAAGCATCTCGTGCTGAGATTTTGAAGGTCACAGATGGTTCAGCTAACCCTTGCATTTTGGCTGGATACGATGGTAAACAAACACATTGCTTTGTGCCACTCATTTCTTGATGATATGTAGAAAGATGGGAATAAGAAGTGAGTTTGTTATTTTTTGTAGGGACCTATACATATTCAGGAGTGGAGTATGCAGTGCACCCTCCAAGTTCAGGGTCTAGTTATGATGCATGCAGAGAGATAGTCCTTGAGGCTCTTAAACTGAACGAGCCATGTTCTCATCCCAATTGCACATTTGGTGGGATATGGGACGGTGGAAGAGGAAGTGGACAAAGAACTATTTATGCTACTTCATCATTCTATTACCAGGCCTCAGACGTATGTGCATTATTTTAGCACAAGTTTCTAATTGGACTTCTTTCCTCAGGCTACACTAATAGTAATTTCATTGTTTGTTCTATAGGTTGGTCTCATTGATGCAAACGCACACAGTGCCATTGTTCGTCCTGTGGATTTTGACAACCTGGCTAAGCAAGCTTGTGGAAAAACATTTGAAGAAGCCAAATCCAGTTATCCACGTCTTTCAGAAGAAAGAGTTTCATTTGTATGCATGGACCTTGTATACCAGTATGCATTGCTGGTTGATGGATTCGGTAGGTTTGCACTATGATCACGTTGAAGTTGATACAAATTGATCATTGTTATTAATATCATATGGATTTGTTTGCAGGCCTAGATCCTTGGCAAGAAATTACAGTGGCTATTGGAATTGAATATGAAGGTGCCGTTGTGGAAACAGCATGGCCTCTGGGCACAGCCATAGAAGCTATATCATCATTGCCTAAATTTGAACGGTTAATGTATTTTATGTAAGCTTCTATATATATATGTGGAAGCTAGAACTCATGTGCAAGTGATGTCCAATTACTAGAAATAAATGAAACTTTCCTCTTTAAATATTGGAGTCTGCTATAGTGATGCCCTAATCAGTCTAATTAATTATATTAATCTAACTAATTAATATGTAATTATTTTAATTTTATTTTCTGACTTCGGTCTCGAAATCTTTTAAAACCCATAATTTTAGTCTACTATATTATTTCATTTAATTTGATGTAATTAAATTCTAGATTTAACATATTCATTTAAGAGAATATGTTAAAAGCAATTTAATTAATCAAATATTAAAAAGCTATTTTAAGATGATGAACAAATTATGTGTGACTAGATCTATTCAGCGGCCTCATCCAAAAATAAATTCGATGACTCTCTTTTCTTGATACATATCCAATAACTGATTTTTTTTTTTTTCTTTTTTTCATAATCAATGACTCTCTTCCTTTATACCTATTTATCTTAGCAATTAGTACAAGAATGATGTGCATTACCGGTCAAAGTTGGAGGTTTTAAACTCAAAATATGAATTTTAGAGAGATCTCAATAAAGCTAAAGCAGGGCAAAATCAGTTCTGGTGGTGGAGAGACATATTCGTTTAGCCGTGGAGAAGGTAAACCATTGAATTGGTTTGACAAAAGAGTGAAATAATCTTTGGGAGATGGGTCAAATGTTAGATTTTAATTAACTAAGTGGGCTGCAAAATATACTCTCAAAGAAAAGTTTCCTAGGCTATTTCTATTCTCAGGTTCCAAGGAAAGTACAATTGAGGAATTAGGACTATGAGAAAATTGTACATGGAAGTGGAATTTGAGTTGGAGAAACACAAATGGGAACAAGAACTGGAACAGCAGCTCCTACAAATAATTGGCCAGGTTAGAAGTAAGAAAAACATAAAAGACGGCTATGGGCTGAAGAAGTTCATGGTGTATATTCTATAAAAACTGCATACAAGGCTATAAGATGACAACAGCCATGGGCAAGAGTGTGAAATATTCACAGCCATAGAGTCTGAAAGTTTTACCATTTGCTCAACATTTTTGTTGGAAATTACTTTGGATAAAATACCGACTAAAGAAGACCAAGAGAAAAGGAAGTACAATTAATAAATAATAGAGGTTTATTGTTTATTGTGTCAATCACGTCTTGACACAATTGACAATTTATTTATAACATCTAGGGTAATGCAAAAAGTTTGAGACAAAGTTCAATAATAGTATTAGGGATTATTTTGCATAGTTTCATTTAATGGAATTAAACACTAAATTAGAAGGAAATATGGGTAGCATTGATGTGGGAGATTTGGAATCATATCCTGTATTGCTCAATAACATGTTATCTACTCTATCTGGCTGGACATACACTGTTGGGGGGAAACGGTTATGGGTCATTAAAATGGTTTATTCACTTGCATCCAAGCACAAGTGGCCAGCATGGGTTTAGTTGGTTTATGCAGATAGTAAATACTCAAAAGACCCTCAAATAACAAATAACAAAGGAGCCAACGGCAGTGGGAGAGAGCAAACTAGGGGTGGGATTAGTGAAGGGAACAGAACATGTGAACAAAACATGTGTATAAGGTGTAAAATTGAAGGGCTACAATACTGTGATGGAATTATTCGACAGCAAGAGTCATGAGCTAAAGACAATGAATTTGAGAAATTACATAGTGTGGCTAAAGATCTCTCTTTCGCAGGCAAGAATCATGGTGGCCCAATGCAGATTTGTTTATCATGATTTTATCTACTTATTGTAACACTACTTTATTGGTCAATGTATGGGTAAGGTTTTGAGAGTTTTGAAATTGTAGTCTATTTAGAAACTTTTTAACGATTCTAATTCTACTTTTCAATGGAATTTTCAATGGAGTAAACTGATTTGGATTAGTTCTTTTCAATGGAATTTTCAATGGAGTAAACTGATTTGGATTAGTTCTATTCCTCCTAAGAAAACTTCATTGTTTTAGAAGGTTTTACATCAAAGATTACCTATACACAAAGATATTTAAATTATAGGTCTTCTTTGTGTAGGAAACATGAAACATCTCTTTTTTATCTTTTCTTTGATTGCTCTATCACTTTTTAGATTTGGAATCATACTAAGTAGGTTTTTCTTGAGTTCTCTCCTCTTTCTATTAATGATATTATTGATTTCTTAATGCTTGCAGGGAGTCCATTAGTTAATCTTGTCAGGCTAGAAACTATTACGTACTTTATTTGAATGATACAGAGGATGAGAAACCATGTTAGGTTTCAAGAAAACATTTTTATTTGCTCGGCTATCCAAACTGTTCAATGTTTTATCAGAATGACGGGTAATTCTTCTAGAAAATACATGCGTAATGACATTGTTGACTTCTCTTATTTGAAGCTTTTTTATATCACCACACATTGTTGGAAAGAGATCTCTGCTATTCAGGTTATTTGGGAGTTCCCTCATATCAATTGGGTAAAGGTCAACACTAATGGTGCTGCTAGAGAGTGTTTAGGTTTTTTAGCATGTGTAGGTATTTTTTGTGATAGCAGGGGTGAATATATAGATAGTTTCTTCTCTTTTCTTGGGGTACAAAAGTCTTTATATGTTGAGGTTATAGGAGTCATTTTGGCTATTGAGCTTGGTTGGAGCAAAGGCTTCAGACGTATTTGGCTTGAGTGTGACTCTTCCCTGCTTTGTCAAGCATTTAGTTTGTTTAATCTCATCCAGTGCTCTTTGAGAGGGAGATGGAGAAAGTGCATAAAGTTGTATCAAGAAATTGAATTAATAGTTTCTCATATATTTTGTGTGGGAAACCATTGTGCTGACAAGCTGACTTCGTAAAATATGTTTTGGCCAAGTTCAAGAGGGGGGTGAATTGAACACTTGAAAACTTTTCTCAAACTGTTTGGAGAATGAATAATTTTTATAGAAAACTATTCAAGATGATATGTAAAGCAAACAACAAAAGTTCAAAAACAGTTTCAGCTCAATATCAACCAACCAGATACAATAAACTGTAACCAGAAAACAGTTCTTGAAAAATTGAATCAAGAAATCAAAGAATCAGATCAACTTCAAGTTTATAATGATTTACTGATTAAAGAAGTTTTTGTCAAACAATACAAACTATGTTAAGTGTATGAAAACAGTCTTTAATCAACAACTATGAAAGATTAAGTTTTCTGGAAAACACACTGATGAACAGTTAACCCAGTCAATTGGAAACACAGTAGATTTACTGATATACTAATTATTAACAGATTCAAAACTTGTTAAGAGTAGACTGTGTTTAATTTGATTATATGTTTTCAGAAGTTATTAAAAGGTTTTAGAAAGTTGATGATATTATTCGATTAGCAAGATTCAGTAGTTTCTGAAAATTCAAGAAACATAACAAGATTTAACAAGAACAGTTAAGAGAGAGCAAGAAAGATTCAAGACACAGCAGATTTATCCTGGTTCACCCTTCCACAAGGGCTACGTCCAGTCTCTTACTCCATAGTAAGGATTTCCACTATAAAAGATCAAAATAGATCAATTTACAGAAAAACAACAACTTGTTCCCCGCAAGTAAACACTGCTCCTCACAACAAACAACCTGCAGAACTTACAGCAGAACCCAGAACTATACAGACTCCACTGTATATTCCAGAACACCCCTAGTTGATCCCCTCAGCAAGTTACAACCTGTACAGAACTCACTATACATACAGAATTACCAACCCAAGTAATTCACAACAGAATAAACTTCAATACAGTGAAAGAATTATCAGTCGCAGCAATACAAGCACTTCTATACAACAGATTACAACAATAATAAAGAAAGGTATAGAAGGTTTAGTCTGATGATCAGATCAGTGATGAAACTGTCTCAGTCAACTCAAAGCTCCAGTAGTAGTTCGAGAAAACAGTTCTTGATGAAAACGTTGATTGATCTTGATCACTAGACACAAATGAGCTTTTGCTCTCTTTGAAAACTCAAATGTTCTTGCTCAGAAAATGTTTAGAATGATTTCAATTTCGTGTATTGTCTGTTTTCAAAAACCGCGCCAGATATTTATAAACAATTGTCTTAAAAATTCAATTGATTATTTTGGCAAACAATCAATTGTTTTTCTCGAGTCAGTTAAAACAGTTAATCAAAATGTAATTTCTTATTTTAATGATTTCTCAAATCTTTTGTTAATTCAGAAAATACTTATGGAGCTTATCATTGATTAGGATTGCATACATCACTGATTTGAACTCAAACTTACCCCACAACACACACTCCTAGGTTCTAGACCAAGTTCTTCAATCTTCATGAAATCTTTATGCATTCCACATATGATCAAAAAGTCTTGAATTTCTTCACTTGATTGGCTTCATCAAATCATCACCGTAGCCCATTGGTGCTAACACGTTGGTATTAATTTCCTCTATTTCGTTTTGTTTAGCTTAGTTAGAGAGTATTTGTCTTCTTTTCTTATTATGGGTTTAGCCTAGTCCCATGATTTTATATCTTTTTCTTTTCTTTTAATTATATGTTCATATCATGACATATAATTATTAATCTTTGAAATATCAGTCTAACAAATGATTGTTGATCTTTGAAGTATCAGTCTAACAAATGATTATTAATCTTTGAAATATCAGTTTAGCAAAGATAACATGAATTTATAAAAAAAAAATATTTTAATTATGACACGTTTATTTAAAGGTCTCTTTGCTAGTAAAAATTATATAATTTAGCTTAAAACTCTATTTTATACCAAGCCGTCGGAACTTTTCTTATCCAAATAAACCTATTTACCCAATAGAACATTTGGTAGTTATATAATTGTTGATAATATTATTATGTTATATATATATATATATATATATATATATTGCATATGTATATAATTAATATATAATATAGTCAGATCTAACGGCGTTATATAAGTATGCTTTAAGTTCTAAGACCTAATTTTTTATTTAAACACTTTTAAAAAGTTCAATGCCATGTTTTGATTACAATATAGTTATTTTCTTGTGAAATACTGCTGACAATAGAATATAATATTTTATTGCACATATTTTAAATTAATATCTTCCTATACAAATGAATATTTTCCGTGGAAGGAAATCCATATCAATTGCAAGAATATCCATCGAATATTCCTCCTTGGAAATTTCTTCAATGGCGTGGAGTGAACTCAGAAGTTGCATAATAAAAGTAGCTAGTGTTCACAGTTTTCCTCTGTTTGCCCAGATTTGGTTCAAGTAATTATGTTAAGAAAAATATTTAAATGAAAATTCAGGGCCAACATTCACTATATATTAATTAAAAAAAATTCATTTTTTACGATTTTTTTTTTTTCAAACCTTCTTCATGGCGGATGAGCTTTTAGAAATGTACTTTTGATATTTAAAAAAGTTCATTCAAAAGTCAAAGATAGATGTCCAAAACTTTTCGAAGTCTATAAAGACATTTGTTTTTCTTACTCTTCCATGAGTTCGTCCCTCAATTTATACTTTTGTTTCAAACATCGAAATTTTTTTTTTTGTCAAATTATACATTTTAAAATATAAAAATTGTATTTTAAATTATATAATCTAAAATATAGTTTTTTTACTGTAGCTTATAAAATTTAAAATATAATTACGTGTAATTCATAATACAATTATAATTTTTGTAATTAATATAGAAAAATTAAAGAATATAAGATTTATTTAATTTTTCTAAAAGTATAATGATTATTTTATTAAGTCTATAGAAGTACATAAGAAAGTATAGAGGTGGAGGAAGAATGCGTCGTATAAAGAACCTCTAAACTTAGTTCTAGCAAAGAAATGTATAAAAATCACTTTGGAAAAAATAAAGAGTTTGTTTTAAAATGATAAAAAATATTTATTGTATCAAGAAATGAATATAAAAATAAAAGCAAAGTACTTTTTATAAAAAATGAAAAATAAAGTAAAGACTTAAATTTATTTTTTTCTTACAGTTAAGAAATTCACAATTTTGATTCCTACAAAATTTTAATTATACAGTTCATCTTGCATTTTTTTAACATTGAGCAACTTTACTCCACCATTAACATATTATCCCATATTATTATAATTATTAATAATAGAAATAAGTGATGGTAATAATATCAGATATTTATTCCTGAAATATAAGGTTTAACAAGCTGTAACATATTAGCAACGAATGAGAAGTATTCAAGTTAAAAATAATTAAATGTATAATTAAAATTTTATAAAATTTAAAATTGATCTTCCATTGAACTATAACCAAAACTGAATTTAAGTGAAAGATGTGAAGATAGTAGAATTATCATATGGCATTTTAAAGTAGTAGACAAAGACAGTCAATAATAGCAAACAAAGACAATGGCATTATCATGGCTTTTTAAACCTCAATATACACAATGAGATTATTGCAAAAAAAAAAAAAGATTAGTCAATAAAATAGAGAAGAAATAACTGATTTTAATATTATTATGTTATTGTAAGATCCAAGAAGTCCAATTTCAAAAAGAAAAGATGGAAGAAGTCACCAACTACATTGACCTTGTTCCTTTTCCCATTAGTTTTGTATTTGATGACTGATGTCCTACAAGGTGCCCTCAAATTACTGCTGCCATTTGCCATTAATAATAAAATACAACAATATTCAATTAATCTAGTGTGGAGATGCATACTGATTTAGATACTTTTATTTATACATAAGAAAACAGCAGATTCCCATCTACTTTTAGCAACAGAAAATATAAAGGTGAGAAATAAATTGGTAATATGACAACACTAATTAAGAAAAATAATGTAATGGTCTTATTTATTCAATTACTATCATGTTATATATAGGTGTAAAATATTCTCTAACTTTGATGATGGCTGTCTCAAAAGATTACTGATCACTTTTAATAAAATTTATTTATTTTACCTTATTTTAAATATTTGAAATTTGTTTTCGGATAACAATTTTGTATGTATAAACTATCTTATTTTTTTAGGTCTGATATTTTTATTTTTATTATTTGTTTCTAATAAGTATTTTCTTAAAAGATAGTTAAAACTGAAAATATTGATAGGCACTAAATGTGACTTCTTCAAATAGAGATATTAACTATAATTCATTATCTGACAAAGGATTAATCCCACAAATAATGTCTTTTTAAAATTAACGACTTAATTTTCTCTTAAAAAAATGCCCTCACCCTAACGTGTTATTTTGAAACCCAAGTAGTTTACAATAAGAGGCAGGTTTTTGCCTCATGCACCACTATTATTAGTAACTGCACTGCAAACTAAGTAAAATAAAAAATATCCTCTCTAAGTGTACCACTCCACCACTGTGTTATACATACATTCTTCACCGTACTTTTTAAAAGGAAAAAAAAATAAGCGAGAGAATTTTGTTTAGGAAAAACTTGTTCCAAAAACTCATTATGTATATGTTTTAAAAAATTTGATCTCAAAATTTGGTTCTAGAATAATTTTCATGTGTTTTAAAAAGTTTGTTTTAAAAAAATATTTTTAAAAATATTTTTCTGAAATGTATCATGTATGTTTTAGAAGATTTTTAGAATAGATAATTCGAAAGTCACTTAAAAAAAAGTAAAATATCATTTTACAAACAATTACGGTGCAGTTAGAAATTCTAGGCGTCCAAGAAGAAAATACCTAAAACTAATTGGGCTACCGCCCTCTCCTTAACTGATGGGTCAAACCTGGGTTTTCAAAATCGATTTTGAGCAGAATTATTCCATATATGTTTCCATACATCGAACTCTAGCCAATAAAATAAGGATATTATTAATTTAAATTTGATTAAGTTTATAATACACTTTAACCAATTCAAATTCATAAAATATATGTTCTACTTTCTCACTTTCTCTCTTTACACTACTCTTAGCTGACAGCATTATGTGTAAAAAGAGAAACTGAATACTCTTTGGGAGGAGTGTTATTAATGTTTCCCTCTCAATACCTTTAGATACTAAATTTATTAGTTAAAAATTGTATTATAGGTAGCTCAATATAAAATCCTAGACATACATTCATGTGACAGAAAACTGACTATAACAATATAATTATTAGAACAGATTGAAGAAGTTACGTACAAATAATTTGTTGTGTAGGTTGACACATTAATCTATGAGATTCTCATTTGCTATTGACTATTATATATGCACACACACGTGACTTTTTATGCCTACAAAGCTTATGAATTGTTTATTAAACCATGAAACCTTGTGCAAGAACCTTCCTTCTTATCCAATGGGCATACAAATGAACAATGTTACTTGAATAGTTGGAGGTTAGGCACAAGGCATTAGTGATTGCCATGTAATTCCAATGGAGGGTAGGAAATAGAAACCCTAGCTGCTAGCTAGCTGCATTGGCTCATTGACGATGGATAAGAGCAAATGTGAAATCCTTTGGATTAGGTAAACTACTACACGTGGAAAACTACATGAGTCACACTCAAGAATGGTAGATAAAGTAAGTAAATACGTATATAATCCATATAATTATTTGTGCAATCGTGGCCACATTATATGTTCTTGACTAGTCTTCGTTATATATTGTCAGAATGCTTGATGAAACCAGCAAGTTATGAACTATGTTGCCAACACGTGTCTTAGAATGTTGGAGAGGAAAGAGTGATAAGCACATATCTTTATCTGAAATAATGATAAATTCTAAAATAATTCCAGGTGGTTCAACTTAATCAAATTATATGTTACATGGTTTAATTCTATTACCAAGATTATCATAGTAATGATTTGTGTTTTTTTATTAAGTAATTTCAATCTAAATTATGGTAATTTTATTCGAGGTTTCATTACAATAAGGAATGTTACTAAATTATAATATATAGGTAGGTTAAACTTTATTTTATTAAACTGATTTTTATTATTGAGTTAAATTTAAAATTTATTTTATAACACGTGTTAGCCTGGTGGACTCATTATATATGAAAGATTTCTTTTGCAAACCTTTCATTCAAGTTTGCTTTTACTATTTTGACATCATTTCTTAATTTTTTTTTTTATCTAGGTTTACAGAAAAAAAAAATGTCCTCTAATACCATATAAACCTAATGAATAGATTCTCCTATCTTTTCTAACCATATTATGATGAGTCTAATTATATTGTACTTTTACTACTAAGTCATTTGTCAGTCCTATATTTTCAAAAGTCATTTGTCACTCTTATATTCTCAAGTAACTTACTAACAATTTTTAAAGATTTTATCAAATAGTATGTAACACACCAATCCATTAGTATATTAGTTCAGTGGTTGATAATTCATCTGCTTATCTTTATTAATCACGTTCTATTGCTCCATAGGTTATTGACTTTGGTGCACTTGATCACATATGATCATTTTATTTTCTCTTCCTTATAAAGAATAAGGAAAAACTTTTCTACAAAGTGAATATGTCTTGAGGTATATAGTTTTTTAGTTTTAAAATTGTAACACAAATAAACACTTTGAGATGAACTGTAACCTAAGAAGACGCATGGTTGGGATTTTGGAAGAAGTTTATTATGAACGTATGAGACCAACCATGGAAAACAAAGATACCCGAAGATACATAACTTAGAGTAATTTGATGGGGAGTGAAATAAGGACTCGAGAGGTAACTTCATATTTAAACCAGGTGTGGGCATGCGATTTATAAGATAAGTTGTAGTTTTAAGAGCATAAGACCAAAATGAGATTATTAAGGACACATGGTGGAGAAGACAACGAGCAGTTTCAACCAAATGACGATGTTTTCTTTCAGAAAGCCCATTGTGTTATGGGGTATAAGGGGGGTTGTTAAGTGTGTTATTTCATGAGTTTGAAAGAAAGGCCTCAATTTAATATATTCACCACCGTTGTTTGAGTAAAAAGTTTTAACTTTTGTATTTAATTTATTTTCAACAAGTGATTTGAAAATTGGAAAAATATGAGAAACATCATATTTATGTTTAATCGGATAAAGCCACACATATTTTGTAAAATGATCAATAAAAATGACCATTTACTGAAGATGAAGGTGCAGGACCCCATACATATGAATAAATCAATTCTAAGGCTTGACTGCTAGACAAAGTGGATCTAGAAGAAGGCAATTTGTACTTTTATTCGCTAAATAATTTGAACATTGAACAAGTGATGAATAAAATGGAATGACATTGGCCTTAAGTGCATGATGAAGGATGCGAGAAGCGGGATGTCCTAAGCGACTATTCCAGGTGGAAAGAGAGGTGTGACAGTGGATATGATGGGATTGAGGATGAGAAGGTAGGCAAGAAATCTTGTACACATTGTTTTCATTCTTTCCACATAGTAGGATCGCACCCGTGCTCAAATCTTTGACCTGAAAATGTCGTGGGAAAAATTCAATATATACAAAGTTGCTTTGACATAATTGGGAAACAGAAAGAAGATTTTGAGATATGTTAGGAACATAAAGAACATTATTTAAGTGAAGCAGGGAGGAGGAAGTGGAAATAGAAGTTGAACCACTATGAGTGATGGTAAGTCTCTTACCATTTGCAACCACAAGTTTATCATTACCAGTATAATCATAGGCTAAAGTGAGATTAACAAGATCCCTAGTGACATGGTGAGATGCACCAGAATCCAAAAGCCACGATGTTTCCTTATTAACCATATTTGCTTGTCGACGAGAATGATTAGAAGGATAACCATGTAATTTATAGTAAGTCTTAGCACTGTGACCACAATGATCACAATATTGACAAATAAGGGGAGACCTAGAGGAAGAGTTACGTGGATGAGAACTATAAAGGTTGCCTCGAGCAGGAGATACTCCATTAGGGGATGGTATTGAACGTTTATACTGACCATGAGAGAAAGATGAACGAGAAACATGGTTGGTAATAACAGGGAAGGATGATTGTCTTCGCTTCTCCCATTGAAGGAAAATTTCATAGTCAAAAAGTTTGTCAAAAAGTTCATCAAACAGCAGTGAAGTGTCACGAGTGCGAATTGATGCACAAACCTCACGATAAGCATGGCCAAAACCATTTCGGGCCACAATGACAAGATCAAGATCATCAATAGAATGGCCAATAAGTGTAAGGTCATCAGTTATGGAGCGAATAGAGCACAAATAGTCACAAACATTAGAATCACCTTTGGTGATGGAGGAAAGATGCTCTTTAAGAGACATGATCGTGCGAGACTGATTGGCATAAAACTTGGTCAATCTCGACATTGCATCATCGAATGAGGTAGCAGAGGACATCACAATCTGCACCTCAGGACCACAAGTACCAAATAAAGCTAGAAGGACATAATTATCTTGACGCTTCCAAGTAATAAAAGCAGGATTTTCAACATTTGTGTCACTAGTTCCAATTGTTGTTGGAGGACATGAAAGGGTGCCAGAAATATAGCCAAGTAAATTATTTGCAGTCAACAAAAGAGTAACTTGCTTGTACCAGGTGAGGTAATTTGAGAGAGATAGTTTAATGGGTAGTTGAGTTGTTGTGACAAGTTCCACAAAAGAGTAAGCGGAAGGAATAGTGATAGCCATTAATAGGATTGAAAATGGCTAGTTAAGCTTATAGCTCGGATACCATATAAAGAAATATAATTTTATATATTGAGCATATATCTCATACAAATATATATATATATATATATATATATATATTAGAAGGATTTGTTTCTGAATAATTATAACGGAAAGATACACAAAGATATGTACATCGTGACAAATAATTACGGAATAATATAAGCTATAATTAAAAGATAACATAAGCTATAATTAACGGAGTGTTATTATGTATACGCATGATCTGCGAGTGATTATTTCTAATTAATGCAGAGAGTCTACATTCCTTTACTAGATGTTAGAGTAAAAGAACAACACCCTGTAATTTTGAGTAAGTTTTAAAAATGACAGCATAAAATATGATCATGTTTCGTCTGTAAGATGATATTTTAGTTCAAGAACAGATCATGCAAGACACAAGTGTTTTGTCTGACTGGGATATAACATTTTGTAGTCTTTTCTATGTCTGACAAAGCATGAACATGCTCAGACTATAAGTGCATAAAAATAAGTTAACCTCGTACTATACA
>Ga0099825_1007166_pt1 | contig 13664 bp, 9 predicted proteins | sample SiratroredBW_FD_76838 | JGI IMG/M metagenome (GOLD analysis project Ga0099825, IMG submission 76838) | Root nodule microbial communities of legume samples collected from California, USA - Siratro red BW | ecosystem: Host-associated > Plants > Roots > Nodule | place: USA: California | collected... | reverse complement strand
TATATATATATATATATATATATATATATATATATATATATATATATATATATATATATTACATGTGTTTTTATTATCAATCGTATACTAAATCTTACATTATTTCCACTCAAATTTAAAATGAAGTAAAAATAACTTGTTTAAAATAGACATAATATATTTAAAATAAAAACAGTTTAAAGTACTTAAAAAACACCATATAATACTTTTTTTTAAATAATAAGATAAAACAAATCTATCATAAATAAATATTAATATATCAAACTATAGTTTTAAAATAGTAAAAAAAATATTGAAAAAAAATACAATAGTGAGAATAAATCATAATAATATAGAAATATCCAAACAAAAATAATAATAAATTTATTTTCTATAATTGTCTATTTTTTCATTACAAAAGGTTAAAATTAAAAAGAAAATGGCTTCATGTAAAGCAACAAAAGTAATAAAAAAAAAATCCTTATGAGTGAATGAAAAAAAAAAGTAAAATCATGGCTTATATGGAATAGGACAAAAAAAGAAACTTAACAAATATTCTTGGATCTAGATATAAATAAATTTTGAATTGTTTTGAAAACATTATAAGTAGTAATTGGGTGTTGTTTTAGGTTAATACCTTGGCTTTTTGAAACACTTGTGGGTGTCGTGTAAGATATAAAATTGAGTTTGTCAAAGCCACTGCTGTGGTTTCATGACCAGCAAACAGAAGCAGTATCAACATATCTGCAACATCTTTGTCCTTCAATTCCTCACCATTTTCACCTTTGCCTTCCAAAACAAGGTCAATAAGATCTTTCTTATTATCTCCATTTTTCACCATTTTCATCATTGACCTCCTTTCACCCATAATGGATACAATTAGCTTCATCAACTTCTTTCGTACCTAATACCATATAAAAACCAAATAAAGGTGAAATTAGCCTCCAGATATATTCTTAAAAGAGATTCATTTTTATGCATGGTTTTAGTTTGACGTTAACATATTGTCAATTAATTACATAACGTTTTAAACTTGTAATTTTATTTATTATTATTGCAAGAAGAAATATGGAAAAAAAAGAAGGATTTAGTTGGAATATAATTTTCTAATATGAAAATCTATAATCAATTGTTAAAAACTTGTATATTGTCATCATATTCTAATTAAAATCCTTTTTTTCTTTTGTCATTATCGTTATTATTATTTTCATAAATTTTTGTTTTAGTTCTTCTTCTTCAATTTATAATTTATAATTTCGGTCCTTGTGTTTTTTTGTTTTTTATCATTTATACTCCTGGCACTTGAAAACCAATTTTGGCCAAATTTTAATTGTTTCATTAATTTTATTTGTATTATTTTAGTGAAATTGAACTCTATATGTAACATATTCATTACCAAAAGAAAAGTTATAACTAATAGAAATAACATATGCAAATTAATTATTGGGTCAAAATGGTAAAGTTTTTGAAATGCAGAATGTAAAACTAGAAAAAAGAAATGAAGAACAATGAAAATCATAAATGTGAAATTGAAGAACAAATAAAATTATAACCCTAAAGATGATCATTAATAATAATAATGGCAATGATATAATGAAGATGATGAAAAGGAAAAGTAAGTAACCTTGAGTCCTTCATGGAAAGCAAAACCAGGGAAGTTAATGGGAAGAGAATATATGGGACTATACTTGGAGAATTGGTGAAACAAGTCTCTCAACTTTGCAATGTTGGAATATTGTGTGTGAGAACCCATCAAGATGTGAACAATGGCTTCAAAGGAAACTTTTTCCATCTCTTTGAAAACCAGAACTGGGTGCTTCATTCTGGATAACTCTTCCAAGGAATTAATCAATATCTTCTCCACAATTTCTAGGTTCATTGCCAACACTTTGTGACCCAAAATTCCTGAAGTCACCAAGTCTCGTAAACCCTTGTGTTCTGCACTGCACACATTACTCAAAGCCCTATTTCTCAGCAACTCACTAGTGGATTTTGGATACCCTTGCTTGAAGTTCTCATCATCATTCAACACTCTCTTGCACATCTCAGGTGTACAAATGATGATGCTTGGTTTTCCCAACAAATGAGTCTTGTACATGCCACCTTCTCCATATCTGAAACAAAGTAGAATACTAATTAACAGATAGAGATTAACTTTAATATGCTTTTAACTTTCTAAGAAATGGGTTTTGGTTTTTATTTCAATCAAAGTTTTATTTCTTTTTTTTAGTCTTAAAACCATAAATTTTAAAATTGAGTTTATTTTGTGTGAATCTACGATTTCTCTCACTTTACACTTTTGTTTGTTGAATATGTAAGAACAAAAATAAAATAAAATTACAATTTAGACCGTAATAAAAGAAACAATTTGAATAACAAAACTTATTATAATACTATAAGTATTGACATATTTTGTTTTTTTTTTTAAAGTTAGTGTTTAGTACACAAACTTTAATCATGTTACTTTTATTCAAATTTGGTTAATGGTTAATATAATTCAGCATATGTTTGGTTTTTATTAATTATCAAGTGTGTTTATAAAAAAGAATTAAAATATAATTAATCTTGAAGGAAGTCTTTTATCATTTAATTTTTGCTTTATAAATTTAAATTTTTTTTGTCTCCTAATTTATACACTACAAAAAAATATATATTTAGCAATAACAAAAAATCAACGTTAACTGGCAATAACTGACGCTAATTAATCAATAGCGTCATAATTACGTTTAACATACATGCTACTCTAAAACCATTAACGTTAATTCATTAATGTTGGCTTTGAGGACCAACTCTAAATAGTATTGGCTAAGATGATGTTAATTCTTCATTAATTTGTAAATTAATTTTTTTAATTAAAGAAATTTAGTGTCAAATTGACCGATACTAATAATTTTTTTTAATTTTAAAACTTATTTATTTTAGTATCGACTGATGATATATAAAATCTATTTTTAATATTAATTATTTAAATTATATCAGTTTGGTTAATTTTAATGATATTAATTTTAAAAGATAGTTTCTCATAAAACACCTTTATCTTTAATATAATAAAATAGAAAAATAGTGTGAATGAGTGTTAATGAAAGAGATGAATATAGATAAAGTAAATAAATATAAATGAAGGAGATAAAAAAAATAGTGTAGATAAAACATATGTAAAGGAATGTGAATAAAGAAAATGAATATAGAAATACTTATATAGAAAATAAGAAAAAACAAATTATGAATACAAAGATTTATCATTTTTAATTTTAGATCTTTATATTAAAAATAATCTACATTTCATATTCGTTGCCACAAAGTTATATAATATACAAACTAACCGACGCTAATTAAATAAATATAAATATTAAAAATAACTAAAATTAACGTCAAGGAGAAAAAAGTCAGTCTTATTTACTATTGACACTAATAGTTTTACTTATAAAAAAAGTTAAAAATAGTTAATGTCATCATAAAATTTGACTTAATCGATTCTAGTATTGTACATTAAGTAGACTCTAATAATTCAAATTAAGTTGACATTCTTAACACTAAGATAAATATTTATTTATTAGAAAAACTAAAATTAATTTAACTTTTTTTATTATTTTTAAATAATAATTTTTTTGTGTCAGATTGGAGTTGACTTAATTAACTCTATCCGTCTTCAACATTAAACATATTTTTTTTAGTGTGAGTTAAATCAACATTAGTCTAATACAAAAATATTTATTTAATAAAAAATAATTTAAAATTTTTAACTTTTATTAAATAATATTTTACATCACTTTAGTGTGGACTAATTGCATCACAACTTAGTTGAAACTAATATTTAAAAGTTAATTTGACTTTTTTTAATAATAAATTTAAAAATTTTTGTGATATCTTCAAGATTAATTACATAGTTAAACTTTCCGTTGACTAAAATATTTTCTTCTATAATAGAATAATAATTCTTAATTAAGAGAGTAACCATTCAATTTTACCTTTTTTATTCTTCTTACTCTAATGACCCTCTAAGAGTAAAAAGAAAATCCCTCCCCCCTAAACTGTTAAAATAAAAGAAAATGAAATATGAAATTTGAAATAGAGTGAATTTTTATGTTAGTAACTTGATATAATATATGTAAATATAATATGAAAACAAATAAAAGAATGGAAGATAAAAGGAAAGATTTGGACTTGAAGACAAAGTTGTTGACGAATGAATCAGGATGACCAGAGGAGAAATCTTTGAAGAAGGGAATTAGATTTCCAATAAGAGGCCACCCCATATCACCAGGAGGCAATAGGCCATGTTTGTTTCCTAATTTCATATCATAATACCACCCATTCAACTTTCTCACTATTTTCTTTACAAAAACGTAATAAGCCATCAAAGTGACAACAATCATCCAAACCCAACTTAATTCCATTTTGGAATTAGTGACTAATGTAGTTGGGTTGAACCATCAATGAATTAGATGGCCTTCTTATAGTTTGAGATTAATTGACTCTCAAATTTGCCATAACTTATAGGGCAGGGAATTCCTTGCAATTAATCGACTATGAATTATTTTGTGAACAATTTTAAGTTCTCTTAGAATATCTTTATATATGAAAAACAATAGTGCATATTTTTCATAAAATGTTACAAAAAGATACTTAGGTGAGAGTTTAAGGCTTAGAGATTAAAGCAAATTGAAAAATAGACTTTTTTAAATTAATAAAATAATTTATTAAAAGTATGATATTTTTATTTAAAATTTATTTTTTGAATTTTTTATTATGCAAAATTATTTATTAAATGATCATAATTTCATTTAATATATATATATATATATATATATATATATATATATATTCTATTGATAATAAAATGAATTCATTTAATCTTTTTCAAGACATAGTTGACCTTATATAAGATCTTATTAATTTAATTTTTGAAAAACTTATTTCAGCTGAAATAATTGATATTATACTCTATATGCTATATATGCATTTGAAAAAAAAATATTCTTTTTATATAATTAAAAATGTCAATTAGTTTATCATTTTTTAATTTCATCTCCTTTAAAATATTTAATTATGAGAATAAATCTAACCCATTAAGATCAGATTTGTACTACCTTCATTTTCGTTACATCTTTACTACTTTCCTTAACTCTAGTGTGTTTACCTGTAGAAACTAACAATAGTAAACAATTACAACAAAACAAAAGATTCTATCTAAATATCTAAAATAAACGAGTCCTCTTTTTCGATGTTTCTCTAGGACATTTTTTAATGTAATTTGATATAGAAAAGTGTCAGAGTATTTATTCTTTGAAAAATCTGTATAAGTTACTCTAATAGGATATTTTTCTACTAGTAAGAATCTCAATTTCATATAAATATTCTTTCATTGACTTTGATTATATATATTTTATATTTTTAATAATAAATTTATTTAGTCTTGTAATTTTTTTCACATTGTTAATGAGTTTGAGAATCAAAATTATTATCTTCATTGACTACTTTTCTATTATTATTTTCACCTATTTCTATATTGTTATCTTCTTCATTTAAAAAGCTTTCACCTATATTTTCTAATTCATTTTTTTGCTTACTTTTATAAATTTATCCATTGTTTTTTTCTTTATTCAACAAAAAAATCAACTCTTATCTTTTTTTTGAAATTTTAAATTGTCTGATTCATATTTATAGATGTTTGTCTTTATAAAAAAATTAAAAACTATAATATATATAACAATGAATATAACTTATAAGTATATAAAATGAGACTAAGTTCAAAAAATAAAACTTAATTGTCAAGAAAATGAAATTGTTGATAATATTATCTTGTCTTAAAGTTTCAAGTGTCCTTTTGTCTTTCAATTTTGTCCTTAAGTTTAATTTATAATTCTAAATTTATAATGTTTTTTCTTGAATCTGCACAAATTATTTTGATATTAATTAAAAAATAATAAAAAATAAAATTATTTTGAGATCATTTCATCAATATGATATTGATTTTTACCTAATATTGACGTACTCAAAACGAGAAAAAGCCAACATAAATCACAATTCATCAATCTACACCTCTAAGCTTCCAAACAGAGACATGGGCATTGAACAATATAAAATGATTAAAACAAATTTAGAATTAGATAACGGTCTAATGACAATCAAAGACTCAAATTGAAACAATAATACAAAATAATCACTTAAAGAGTTAGATAAAAGAAAGATAAATGAAAGAGTTAGAGAAAGAAAAGAGATAAGTGAAAGAATTAAAGAAATTAAGGAGATAGAAGTATATGTCACTTTGATGAAAAAATAGAAAGAAGAGGAAACTATAAAACTTTAACTTTTTTAAGAATATCTTGACTATTCAATATCTTTTTTTAATGAAAATATTATTAATTTATTAGAAAAAAGTTTCAAAATTTTTATTCATTAAATAATATTATACCGTCTTTATAAACTTAACAATTAGTTAAGATATTTTAAATTTTTAATTAAGAATTATTTTTAGGTTTAATTTTAAAATTAAATATTTTTTAATTTTATAATAATGTGTTAGTGTTAAATTCTTTTTGAAACGTAAAAGGTCTTATTTTACCTGTTTAGACTGTGAACTAGTCCTAAATACTGAATAAGAAAAATTAATCAAACTAATTTTTAAATTAAATCTTTTATAATTTTTCTTTTCATATTAATATTTTTAAAATTTGTTTAAAAAAATAATACTTTATCTATGTAAGTAAAATGGGAAATAGGGATATTTTTTCAAGATATAAGAAAAAAATTTCAAAATTTATTAATTCATCATTTCTCTTGAAAGTTAATGTATTTATTAAACCATTCTTACTGGTTGAAAATCTATTTATTAAATTATGAGTATTAAATTGTTAAATATAATTATCACTTAAATTTTTATTTCATGAGTATTTTTGAAATGAATTGAAATTGATGACATTATAAACTGGGATTAATCAATTTGACTACTTTTATTAGTTTTCATGAATTAAATACTTATTTCTTATACGCAAGACAAATATGGTATTATTTTTGATATTATTTTTTTTTTCAGTTGTTTGAATTTTGAAACAAGAGAAGTAATTTCATAAGTTTTTTGCTTTTCGTTTAAAACACAGACTTAATTTTTAAGATGTTTATATGGTTTGATATTTGTTACTTCTTTGTTGAGTTTGTAGGTATTAGAGAGAAGAGAAACGATAAAAGTTCATAATATCCTTAAATAACTAAACATAAGTTAGAAAACTCTAGCTTGAGTCTTTATATTATAGTTTAAACCATATATTTGTCAATTTAAGAAAATGTTACTCATTTTTTAGATTTTGTCTTTAGTCATACTTGTTTAAGCATTTTTATACGGACATGGACATGAGAACCTATTTTATGTTATTATTGAATAAACATCTTTGTTTGTCTTGACTTTTTTTATTTTTTAGATATTTTAATCCAAAGTGACTAGGTTTTTTATATTCATAGTAAACACCTTGTGTTTTTTTATTCTTTAGTTTTCTAGCTTGTCCAGGTAAAACTCTTTATCCCTCTAACCGCCTTTCTTTCTCTATATTTAGTGATTTTTTCTTGAAAGATATATAATTTTATTACTTGTTGTCTGGTAGTTTGCTTGGTGGTTTCTATGCCTCCAATACTTATGTAGGATTGTTTTTCTCATTATGAATTTCGAATGTAAGAGACTTTTATCTTTTTAGTAGTTTGTCTTGCTAAAGTTCTAGCTCGTGTACTTTGATGATGGTCATGAGCTCTTCAAGAGACATGTTATCTAAGTTTTATACCTACCCAACATCATTACATGCAATCTCCTTTATACGAGCAAATTTTTCAAGATTTTATCAATGCCATTATAATTATCACAATATTTATCCAAATAATGAAGCTCATTTAAGATTACATGAAATCTATTGAACATACTTTGTATGTTCTTACTTTCTTCCATGAAAAACTGATATTGACAAGTAAATTAAGTTTATTTTGTTTTATCTCCATGGAACTATCATACGTCAATGTAAGAGTATCCCATATTTCTTTCACTCCTTTGAAGGCTTAAACCTTCAAATATTCTTCTTCATAAATAATACACATGAGAGCATTGTGTGCTTTGAAATTAAGTACATATCTCTATTTTTCTCATTGTTTTTCATTCTCTATTACAATGTAGTCATGTGTTACTTCCAATTGAACTATTCACCTTTTGAATATAGGTGGTTTGTGGCATAGTTTCATTATCTATTTGTAGAGTCAGATATTTTCTTTCTTTCTATAGAGAATTAACTTCAAGAGATTAAGTTTGATACCAAATAAAAAGCATAAGTAGCACTAAAAGGAGGATTGAATAGATCTTTCAAAAATGCTTTAAAATCTTTTTTGCAAGACATTGATGGGTAGGTGATATCGTCTAGTAGTTTAGAAAACAACTTTCAAAAGATTTTCATATGACTTGTTAAGGATAACAAAGGTTGATAAAGTGTAATAGAGTGCAAAATGACACTTGATTTTTATAGTGATTCACTCGAACGAGTTATATCCAGTTCTTCTTTAAGAAACTTTTAAAGAGCTACTATAATCAAACTTATTACACAAGTATTCCCAACATCACTTCTAGCTTATAACAAGTACACAAAGTCATTATTGGTTATTCCTTTTATCTCCACCTGAGATAAAGAACACAAATATTCTTTAACAAGTTACTTCTAACTTTCATGAGTTTTTTTTTTCCTTTTATAAATGTCACTCCTAGTTATAATAAGAAAAAATGTTGTTAAAAGATTATGAGGATACATCAACCAAGAAATGAATAAATAAATGAAAAGACAAAGGGTAAAAGAAACAAGAAAATAATAGGGGACATAAAGAGAAAACTTTCAACATACACCATGTGAAAATAGATACAATACACAAGAAGGGATGATTGAATTGTGTATTAAAACTTTTCAAGAACTTTCACAATTATCGTTTGATGATGCATAGTCAGGCTATAGCTTTTAGGTTGACATGCTATATGTCAAAGACTTTGAAAAACTTAGTTTAAAAAACTCTAGAGCAGATTTAATAACATGCAATTTTAACAAGATAAAGAAAGAAGAGCAACTCTCAATTTTTTATGCTAGTTCGCTTAATAGTGTAGACTATGTTCAGCTCTCAATCAACTAAATGATTTTCACTTTGTAGGCTACTATTGCAAGTTACAAACTGAGTATTCTTTCAGAATATAGCCACTTGTGGCTAACCCATTGACTATTGTTTCGGAACGAAGCCACTCCTTGCTAACTAGTCAAGTATTTTTTGAACACTTAGTCACTCTTGACTAAAATACTAAGTACTTTTTTAAATATAACTACTTCTAGCTAAGACAAATATTTTTCTAAGATTTGATTTAAAGATCAAAAGGGTTTGCTCATTAGAAAGTGTGGCGTCTTACGACATATACAAGGTTCAACCACTCTAGTAGTCCGCTAATGAACATAACAATGTTCTTACAAAGCTTTTTATTGCATAGAAAATTTTAGTAGTGTTTCAACACTTTGAAAATCATAAATCTTCTACTTTTCTTCTTGAAGAATGACTTTGTATAAGTATTAAAGAAAATAGCCATTGCAAATTCGTTTGTAGTTGTTAAGCAGCTTTAGCTTTTCTTCTTTGCATATAAATATCTTGAATGTAAAGGATGCATAAAATGATTTTCTCCTCTTGAAGCGACATTTCAATAACTGGTAGTACTTATCCATCCTTGGTTAGAGTGCATTTACTTGAAATGGTGTAAAACATAGAATCCTACCAGTCAGATACTCTTTTCCAAAGTTGATAGAGCACGTGCTAGGGAGTTGTTGAAACATAACAACTTTAACTCATCTTTCAAAAGATCATTGATGTGACATATGCTTCTATGGATCATTTTGAGGAACCAAACATTCACTACAACATAGAATAAGCATAAAGAGAGTTTTCATGAAGTATAATGTTAGCTTAAGAGTATATGTTTATTTTTTGAGCAAGACATTTCTCATTAGAAGGAAAAGAGATTGCACAATGTTATATCGTCTATTAGATGAAAACTTGTGTCTTGCATGATCTGGTATAAAAGAAAACCTGTCATCTTATAAATGAAGTATGCTCATTTTATACTTTGTTTCTTAACAAAAATTAATCAAAGTATGAATTGTTGGATTTTTCTCTAATAATCTCCCTTTTTTTGTCATACTTAAAACAATAAAGTTCAAACATGATATTTTCACAAAAGGATTTAACAGATCAAGTTTTCACAAACATTTTGAACAACATAAAAACTCACAAATATATGTATTGAAGCACAAGTTTGATGGGTTGTCAAACTATTGAACAAAAAACTAAATTTTCATTACTTATATCATATCAAGATGATATATCCTTTAGTCGTTTGAGTATAAGGAATCAAAGTACATTGTTTTGATCTAAAGAAGAATAAATCAGACTTTATATTTCAATCTGTTACGTTCAGCGTAAGAACAAAATAACATAAAATATAAACTTTGAAAACTCCCCTTGAGATCAAGCATCGTGTGTATGTCATGTAATAATCTATATGCTCTTGTATACTCCTCTTGATCTTTTGAACTCTTAGATCTTATTTCTTCTTTGTTCTCTTTCCCCTTTTCTCTTATTAGATGTTTTCCCTTTTATGAATTCTTAGATCCTCTCTCCCTTTTTAAGCAACAACAAAAAAAGGTTAGACACATTTAATCAACCTTTTCCATTTCTTCATCGTCAGCTGAAAAGAACAATTGGAGTGGATAAGGTTGTTGGCAATAGAGGTTTGGGTCCAAGACCAAGGAAGGACATTGTCATTACCTTCCACTTAGCAACTTCCTAAAAGGCATGATCATGAACTTCAAGTGTAGGTTGAAGAAGTGCACTAATTATATATAAATAAGCCTTTAGAAGCAAGTTCTCATTAAGGAGAATAGTTATAGGTCTTGTTGGCTTAGGATAAAAGATGATAGAGTAGGTAGGCAAGACAACATAAAAGGAAACCTTTGTCTAGTAGAGTCTTCATCTCTAGTCTTGTTATAGGGGATCTCTCGCAAGGAGACGAGGTTTATCATCATCTTAATTAGCTTACATCTTCTCCTTTCCTTTATCGATGGAGAAGTGCATGCACGTGTATTGGCAATCAATCCAAATGAAGAACTTTGTCTTCTCTATGAAACATGGATGCACAAACCCATAATCAAAGAAAGTTCCTGAAGGACATTATTGATATAATTTTATGGTGTTAAATTGTTTGTTCCTTTATCTCATCAAGACCTATAGCATCATTTGAAGCTCGAACATATCAACATAATCCTTCCCTTCTTCATAGTCTTCACTTTGTTTTAGATAGACATGATCGAGCTCATAAATAAGTTGCGTGTAGGTTAGTTGAGATTGGCAAATCCACGGAGGGAAAACAACCAACCTTAATGCCTACAACAATCATCTCTATCAGGTTGACTGGAAGGCGGAAAGGATAGTCATCATTCAAAATAAAGTCCATTTATCAAACATTAATATTTGCAGGAAAAGCCTTTCGGTTGGACAGAGAGTGCACCATGATCACATTAGATCCTTCAAGAAAGATTGTGGGTTTACGAGTTCTTATTGGAGGAGGAGAAGTTTGTCGCAGTTAGTGTCATGATGAGGCGATGAAAAATCTTTGAAAATACAGAAGTTGTCACAGTAGTTTATTAAGAAAAAGTATAGAAAAACCTTTTAGAAAAATAAAGGTCTTAAAAACCAAATTTGAGTTTAGGAGTCGGTTATGTGTAGGATATTAACACCCTACAATGTTCGTTAATTGAATGTGTAAAATGAATGTAATTTTTAATATGTATTTTTTCCCTTACAATCAAACAAAGATTAATATAAAAGATATTTTTTGTTACTCATTATTTTCAGAACCAAGAAAATATTTTTGAAATTATTTATTTGGGCTCAAGAAGGATTGATCTTGCTCTTATATATTCCTACCATAATGGAAAATTAGGGTTTCAATGTTCTTTATAAAAAAAAAACTGTTTGTTATGAAAATGCTTTTAATTTTGAAATTATAATATTTTTAAAATAGTTTACTAAGATTTTGTATGTTTTCATAAGTCACATTGATTAGAGTATAACATCGTATAAGTGACTATATTTAATATCCTTACAAATCATACTTAAATATTCAAATAATACAGTGGTCATGCATATATTTTTAAAGTCTATTCATGTGTGTAGAAGTAGAGTAAAATTAATAAAATTTTATTTCCATCATATTCGAAGAGGTAGATCTGTATATTAATTAGTAGGCATTTGATATAAAATGATACGTTAGTCATACTTATATCTAAACGACTCTTTAATATACAAAGGTAGTGTAAATTATATAATTATATTAAAAAAAAATTATGGAAAATTTTAAGAGAAAAAAAAATAATATAAGATAACCTGTGGTTATACTTACATTTAAATGACTCTTTAATATATAAAGATAGTTAAACTATAGTGTAAAAAATGACTTTTTACAAGAATAATAAGTATTATGAAGATATTAAACTTATAGAATTGAAGTACTTTTGTGTAAAAGAGGAAGTTCAAAAACAAATGACGTTAATAAAATATATTAACACGAATGTTATGATTGTTGACTCTATAATAAGGAAATTATTATAATAAGTGGATTATTGATTAAAACATTTATCAAACATTTTAAAAATATTGATTATTATTAAGAGTGATGAGTATTATATATGTTTATTTTGTATGAGATGATTGACATTTTTAGTTTTACTGTGATATATTATTGGTTACACGTTTATTATGTATGTATAATTATATTAAAGTATGTGATAACTTATCACTTTACAACAATATTTTTCTACGAAAATGACTAGTACTCTAAAAATATTAAACATATAGAATTAAAGTATTTATTATGATTGTTGACCCTAATCTCAGTAAAACATTTATTGAAAATATTAAAAATATTGGTGGTATTTTAAGAGTGATGATTATTATATTTATTTTGCACGAGATAATTGACATTTTAGCTCAAGTACAATATATTTCAAATTACATGTTCAGTGTGTTTGCATGTATAATTATAATAGAGTATGTAGTAGTTTTAGAATAATATTTTTCTATAAGAGTGACAGGCACACTAAAATTATATAAAATTGAAATACTTTTGTATAAAAAAAAAAGTTAAGAAAATGTCATTAAAACATACTGACATGAATATTATTGATAATTGACTTTTTAACAAACACATTACTAACCACAATATTATTGAACATTTTATAAATATTAGTGTTGTTATTAGGAGTGGTAAGTATTATATTCATTTTGTATGAAATGATATTTTTGGCTCCATTATGATATATTTGTCGTTATATTTGCATGCATTCATGCATAATTGTATTAACTAATATATTTAGTATCATATCACATAAAATATTATATCGAGAATAAGTCTATTTGTAATATACATGTAAGGGATTATATATATATATATATATATATATATATATATATATATATATATATAATATATATATTTATTTTTTTTTTTATTTTTTAAAAAAAAATTATTTCACTTTGTTTTATTTTATTTTATAAATATATATTTTTTATATATATATATATATATATATATATATATATATATATATATATATAATCCCTTACATGTATAT
>Ga0099825_1007165_pt1 | contig 13665 bp, 9 predicted proteins | sample SiratroredBW_FD_76838 | JGI IMG/M metagenome (GOLD analysis project Ga0099825, IMG submission 76838) | Root nodule microbial communities of legume samples collected from California, USA - Siratro red BW | ecosystem: Host-associated > Plants > Roots > Nodule | place: USA: California | collected... | reverse complement strand
GAGAAAATGATATATTTATTACTTGCTACATGAGCGACTTATGAAGTTATCATTGAACACAAAAAGTGTTAACACAAATCTTTCTAAAAGAAGTGAATTTAAATATCCTTATGACATGTTATAATTCTTATAATATGATATAATTTTTGTATGATATATCTCTCGCCCTCACTTTCTTGTTTTCTTTCTTGTTATACATAAACAAAATATCAATTTAAACATTTCAAAATAGATGGGCTTTTCCAAATTTCTTCACAACTGACATTTTAGCTTACTTCTTGGGAAATAATTTGAACACGAATGAAGTGGATAAGTCAGACACATTCGAAGGCATAAGAAATTTCACTTTGGCAATTACTACAATGTTTAACTAAGTGTGTAATGCAAATTTGAAGATAGAATGTAATAATGGAATTTGCAATATATAGTTCAATTGTATATTATCAAATTTTGAGATACTATATCAGTTAAATTCCGATCAAACTAATTAAACTTTTGAGTATTCTAAGCGTCAGACATGAGAATATAACCTTTTGTGCATAAAAATGAACAAGTCACTTGTTAGGCGATGATAGTGATCTATATTTAGATGAGAGCGTCAATCACCAGTTGGACAATGCATATGTTACGTTATTCTAAAAACTGAAATAGAAGTAACTAAAGTTGAGAACATTGAAAATTAATCTTCTTAGTATTCACTCCCTAATCAAAAAGTTAAAGTATTTTCGAACCTAGAAAATGAAAATAAATATATTATTTATTGTTGTGATCTTTATAAATAAAATATGTTTATCAATATTTAAAAAAAAAATTTGGACGTCACAACTAGTGGCATAAATTTAACTAAAACCTCGTTCAACACTCTAAAGAAGACATAATTTCGTAAGTTATAATATTCAGAAATTTGACTATGATAGAGTTTATTGATAAAAATAATTAACTAGCAGATATATTCCTAAATCTCTTGCTACAGGATAAGTACAGTAAATTCAGAACTGAATTTGTTATCCTAGATATGAGTAACACACGCCTAATTCTAACATATTAATTCATAATTTCTTAACTGTTTTAATCTAGTAATATGTTTCCAACAAACTCTTTGAATATTAGATCATATTTGTAAGTATAATGAAGTGATATAAGAAAAAGGTTGTCCTTGATTTGCACTTAAATTCAATTTGGTATGTTCAATAGTTATCTCTGCACTTTTTAATACATTAAAGTACAATTTAAATCCATTTAAAACACCAAAGAAAACTTAATGAACATCTTTTTCTATAAATCAAAATATAGAGCTATAATAGTTTTATAATAATTTGGTATGTTTATTATAATAATTACATAATATATAAAATAGTATTAAAAAACTAATTTCATGATGATAAAACTAAAATGAAACCTAAATTTATAGATTCATAACATGTATTATACTTACATTAAAATTTCAATAGTGTTTATCAATATTTATTAAGTATACGAGTAGAATAAAAAGAAAATGAGAAATATTTCAGGTTATTTTTTATTTTTTAAAAATTAGTAAAAATGTATCATTAAATATTTTTTAATTGATTTTTTTGTACCTATTTTCCAATTTTTAAGCCAATTTTGTGATTTTGTTTAATTAATTACCCAATAAGAGAAATTATTTAATATATTTACTTATTTTTAATGCTTAGCATATTTCCTTTAGAAAAAAAAAACTAAACCAATGATGAGACTCAACGATCAATCACGCGCTAGCAAACGCTACAAACCCGGCTGTTTTTCAACGAAGATGCTATTAGACACAGTCCAACCCTGCTCCTTCTGCACTTTCCCAACACCCATAGCCTCTCGCCAACATGGCCGATTCCAAGGTGGAAACCATTTCCCGATTAGCCCAATGGAGAATCGACAACTTCGGACCCTGCTCCTACAAAAAGTCCGACCCTTTCAAGCTCGGAATTTGGAACTGGTACACTCATCACATCACACACTATACTACTACTTTAATCAGTGCCTTGTGTTGTCAGTGATTGTGCCTGAATTGTTATCGTGTATGTATGGTGTTTGATGTATTGTCTCTTTTGCCCAGGTACATTTCCATAGAACGGAACAGGTACCTCTACATACACATCTTTCCTGAGCCTTCTCGGCTTTCTAAGGAACAGCCACCTGTGGCTCGCTTCATCCTACGAGTCTCCAACAACTCTGGCCCTACCCGCAAATTTTACATCTCCCCTGGTCTGTACCACCCTGCTACTCCCTTGTTCTCTCTCCTCTTTTATAGCCAAGGTTTTGAATTGGGGTTTTGGTTTTATATTATTAAATCTTAATGTTTAGACCAACATGGTTTGCGATATGGTTGTCAAATAACAAATGTATGTGGCTAGTGGTTCAATCGATTTACATGTGTCTATGAAATAACGTCAGTTGGGAGAAGGTAGCTTCTTAAATGAGTCTCTGATATGAAAGGTTACTATTTGACTATTGGCTGAAGATACCCTTGATACCCAAAAAATCTTAATATTGAGATACTGAGTGGTTATCTATTTCCATGTCGGTGAGTTTGGAATAACATGTTGGGAGAAGGCAGCTTCTTAAATGGGTTTTCAGACCGAAAGAATTAGTCTCTGATACATGGTTCTTGGCTGAAGATATTTTGGGTGCCATACAAAATCTTCATATAGAAGTACGGAGACTTTATTGATCATGTGAAAATATTTGATCCCACGTCTTGTGAGTATCCATGTGTGTATGGTTTGTGAGTGAAAGAGACGGAAGTTGGGGATGTTGATTCCGAGGAGATATGACAGAATATTTGATGGTGATTATACTTGTAGACTACGATCTTAGATTCTGATTTTCGTTACTCAATAGTTATTATTGTGTGGCTATTATCAAGAAATCGAGTCCTTGGTTGAGTAAGTTGAGACTCCCAAGATAAAAGAGGTAATATGTCTAGGAAACAAATAAACATTGAGTTGAAACCATGTGTATCTGAAACGTGGGTCTTTATTTATACTTACAGAAAGGAATTAATACATAAAATAAAGAAGATTTGATACCCTCTAATAACAAAGATATGATATAGAAATAAATAAAAATGTTCGTAATAATCCATGTATGATCTAGATATTCTTTATTATATAGTATCAACTTCTTATTTCTATAATTATAACACTCACCCTCTAGTTGGAGAATGTAAGTCGTAAGTGCCCAACTTGCTGTTAATATAATCGATCTTCAGTGCTCTTAGATTGGTGATGTCTCCAAACTCCAGATTTTCTCTTATGAAACGATAATCAAGCTCAATATGTTTGGTCCTGGAGACAATGTGTAATGTGCATAGTTGGCATATACGAGGTGCATTTGAGAACTTTCTTCAAATTTAATGTCTTTGAGGAGTTATGGTAGCCATATGAGCTCACAAGTGATTAATGTGATTGTACTATATTCTACTTCTCCACCTGATCATGCCACAACATTGTTTCTATTAGAATAGGTCATCTTAAATAGACTTTATTGAATACCAATGTCATTATAAATATGAGAACCTAAGAGAGGGAAATCAAGCTTTCTAATTTATTCTCTGTTCTTTTAGTACTTGAATCTATGGGCTCGACTATAGTGATACTTTTTCTCCGGTGGACAAAATGACTATTGTCAGACTTTTCCTTACCATGGCAGCCATTTGTCATTGGCCTCTTTATCAATTAGATAGTGTTATTCTGCAGGATTATCTAGAGGAAGTGGTCTACATGGAGCAACCTCCTGGCTTTGTTGTTCAGGGGGAGTCTACATGAAGCAAGCTCCTAGGTTTGCTCAGTGCAAGGTGTACTTTATGATGATTAAGGGAATACTCAAATCTTTAGATATTGTAATGCTGATTGGGCAGGATATTTTGTTTTCATTAAAGGAAATATTATCTCTTAGAAAAGCAAGGAACAAAAAATTGATCCGAAACACAAATAATTACGAGAAAGGTCCTGTAGCAAAAAATTGATTTTGGTTATGGTAGTTTTATCCTCGTAAGCTTGATGTTTGCTTCCTAATTTTTGTATGATGAGGGCTAAATTCTGATTATGGTATCTGAAAGTTTTTTCCCCGTAAACATGATGTTTGCTTCCTAATTTTGGTATAATGAGGGTAAATTCTGATTATGGTATCTACTTTTGTACACATACACTCGTCACTTCTGTTTACCTACAAGAAATAGGGCTAAATTTGCATCACCACCTTAATATGGCAACTGTGAAGATTAAAATTACACTGACCTTTTCCAACTTCAAGATTGTATATTGAAATGCTGACACAGGTTTTCTCGTAACTTGTATGTGCTTAATGTTCAGTTCATGAAAGGGTGCTTAGGACAAGTGACGACTTTGTCTGGCCTGTTGATACTGCATTTCTTGGTCGCTTTGTTATTGATGTTGAATTTCTTGACCTGAAGGCCTGCTCTGGGAATGTGAGCCCCTGATTTTTATAATCATTACTATATTTATATGATATTGATGTGAATAATTAATTTTACAGTGTATCCCTAAAGCAAGAAGCACATTTTTTTCTAACCAATTGTATTGTCTGGAGGGATCCTTTGAACCTGTAATAGATTGTTGCTTTTCTAACCTTTGATAAATCTTTTGAACGACAGGGTGGAGTAACCAGATCTATATGGCCATCTGATGGAAAACTGCAAACTGTTGCAGCTCAAAGCACTCTTCGATGCCTGTCTCGCATGCTTGACGAGGCTATACATGCTGATCTCACCATCATCACTGCAGATGGTACTCTGAAGGCTCACAAGGCAGTTTTATCTGCTAGTTCTACTGTTTTCCATGGCTTGTATCTTGATAATGGTGATGAAGAAGATACATCTACGATCCACATGGAAGATATGTCTCAAGAATCCTGCAAGTCCCTTCTAAGTTACCTGTACGGTACCATAAAACAAGAAGATTTCTGGAACCACAGGCTTCCATTGCTTGGAGCAGCCAATAAATATGAGATTGGTGATCTCAAAGATGCGTGTGAGGAAAGCCTACTAGAGGATCTTAACTCAGGAAATGTTCTGGAGAGGCTAAATGACGCTTGGCTTTACCAGTTACACAACTTAAAGAAAGGGTGCTTCACATTCTTATTTGATTTTGGTAAGATATATGATGTTAGAGATGAAATAAATACCTTTTTCCAACATGCTGACAGGGAGCTAATGCAGGAGATGTTTCTGGAAGTGCTTACAATTTTGAAATAGGTTGCCATGAAACTCTTATCATCCTTGTGTCTGGAGCCTGTTGTATAGTCATGATTGGTTTAAACTTGTATTATACTATCTTATAATATGATGTGGATGTTACCAATATGCCCTTTTGAACAACCTAGCCATTAAAATGTCAAATGAGGGAGTACATTATTTTGTATATAATTGCAACTTGAGTTTGATTAGCTTTTTTATTTCTTTTCTGTTCACAAGTCAAATCTTTTCTTTAACCAGTATGCATTCCTAATCATTTTAATCGATTGATTCTTTTAATCCACTAAAATTATTGATAAACTGAATAATTGAGGGATTTAAGCAATATTTGAAAAGTCTAAAATACCTAGTTCATTTCTTAAGTAGTTAACGTTGTCTCTAGCCGGGGATTTAGTGAATAGATCAACTAGTTTGAGTGATTCAAAGGACTTCGAGGATTTCCTCCAAGAATGTGATTTTTCGAACAGAGAATATTTCCCTCAAAAAAATGTAAAAAATGTTTAGTATATCTAAGAAACAAAATTTTATAAGTTCTCTCTAAAATCTCATAAATTATAAAACATGTACTATTAGTTTTAACTGATTAAAATTTTGTTTTAATATGTTGATTTGTCTTAGTAAAATCAATGGATTATTTCAAATTTTCAATCCGATAAAACTTAATAGACAAAATGCATTCTAAATAAGCATGATTTTAGATTTTCGGTTAAGAATATTTTAACAAATTAAATTATCATTTTAATCTATCAAGATATCATAGTATTGGTACTAAAAGTGGTTGTATTTCAAATCATTAAATAATTCTAAATCCAAAAGTATATTAAATAAAACAAGAAAGTCAATGCTCACATTCGGCTTAAAATGCTGCATCGGACATCACTAGATTCTGTTACTATTTCAGTATTGTGCCCAACCTGCGCAAGGCCCATGTTTTTGTGTCGAGCACACAATGACTACATTCTAAACAATTAAATAACCCTAATTCCAGAAGTCTATTAAATAAAACACGAAAACCAACACTCACACCCGACTCAGAATGCTACACCGAGCACCACTGGATTCTATTACTATTTCAATATTGAGTCCATCCTGTGCCAAGCCCATGTTTTTGTCTCGGGTGCCACCGCTTCTTCTTCCTTTTCTATTTTCTCCCAAGTGGGCTCATATGGTTGAATTGGGTTTAGCTTTATTTGCTTCTTTTTCTCACTTCTTCAAGACTTCAATACTAGTTCTTCTCATCCAATATTTTCCTAGTCAATCTCACCAAAAATAAATTGAATTAATTTCAAATCCTTATCTTGACTCTCACAATCAATTATTAATAAAAATACTTAAAATTGAGAATTAAACAAGTTCTAAGTGTAGAAATAGTTTACTTTTTATTTAAAACATATCAATAACATCATATAAATTTGCTCTATCATAAATGGTGTCTTAGGGTTGGAATTATAAGGGATGGATTGTCACCAACATGACCAAGTGTGTTAGTTGGAGGTCATTCCCATGTTGATCTAACAATAAGTGGTGACCACAATTTACTTATGTGATGACCTGTGTTTGACGCTTTGCACATTTGTCAGTTTTCAAAGTTTTTGCCATAGGGTTAGGAAGGATCATGGAGGGAATTCATGAAGTAGTTTAGTTGTTTTCTGAACATTGTACTTTTGTTTGTCCAATTCAACAAATGTACCCCAAATGGCTAACATGATTGGGATGAACATTGAGTTGTGTTTGCTTGTATGTAAGTGGTGTCCTGGGGTTGAAGTTGTAAGGTATGGATTGTCACCAACATCAACTGTTTCAAGAAGTTGGAGGTCATTTCCATGTTCACCTGAAAATAATTGGTGATCCCAATATTTCTTTGTGATGACCTATGTATGAGGTTTTGTACATTTCTTAGTTTTCAAAATCTTTTCCATAGGCTCAAGGAGGATCATTGGGGAGGTTACCTGGGTTGGTTTCTCTTTCAACGTTAGCAAGATGTTTGCTGGCTAACTTGGCTCTTCGTCATGTCCACAAGTAATGCATGTCCATCACTTTTTAATCTCCCTGCATAAGGTGACCAACTAATGTCTTAAACAATGCATGATTATGCAAACCGCATATGATCTTCAACACCCACCCTTCTCCATTTGAAACAAGTTTGCCCCTCAATTTGAAAGGACAACCACACATCCTTGAACTAGTTATAATGACGTCTACTTCATGCTTGTATTTCCAGTGACCACTCCGTTCACAACCTAATAATACAAATGTTTTCATTCCTTATTGTTTGTTTGCTTTGTTTGATCTAAGTATCACAATTACAAAACCAAGCCCAAACGCAATTCCATGAACCCATTCTAGTAAAGCATCTCGTGTTGGAAATACTCACAACAAAATACATTACATGATCATCATATGAAGTCTCCAAATTCTTATACAAATTACACAAAATCAATTTACCTCATTTGTAGTGAAATGACTAACCAAATCATGACCATCAAAGTTAAGTAATTCTAATTGTTCCAGATCCGACATTATATTAACTTCATCGGATATTCTTGTCCAAACATGGTCCTCCATCATAATTCACCCACGTTTACCAAAATGGAATGACCAACTAATTCAAAATTCACCAAAAGTCAAAATGGAAAAATTAACCTTTCGGATTGGCCTAAACTGAAAGTCAAAATATAACTTCTGAAATAAGCTATCACGAAAGAGAAATATAACTTCCAAATTATTTTGTTGCGGAAGGTAAATTTCTATTCTAAATTAGCCTAATCCGAAAGGTTAGTTTTGACTTTCGGAATAAGCTGTTTGAAGATAGAAATTTATCTTACGGAAGCTAAAACTTCTGTTTTGGAACAGCCTAATCCAGAAGCTTAATTTTGGCTTTCTAATTAAGCAGTTATGGAATAAAACTTTAGCTTCCGAAATACGATGTAAGAGGTGTTTTCCGAAATGAACTTCAGATTAGCCTATTCTAGAAACCAAATTCCTATTTCGAATTAGCCAAATTTGAAAGGTTATTTCCAAAAAAAAAAAAAATTAATCTAGAAAACAAATTCACAACCACCCAATCCAAACTTACGTTTGACGAAAACCTTCCACCAGTACCTCCCTACCGCCACCACTACACCAACAACAATCACGACCAATCTTTCACCCACAGTCGCTACACCACCACACTACGCCTAAAAAATGTAACTACAACTTCATTCACGCACCTCCATTTCACCTTTCTAAAACCTATACATCATTCTTAATAAGGACAATTTAGTCTTTTCAAAATGGACAGTTTGAGAAATTCAAAATTTATGGAAAGCAAAATCTTCCTGCACCCATCACTTTTGACCTGTACCACCATTTTCTAAAATTTCAAAAATACCCTTCAGATAAAAATAAGTTTTAAAAAATACTTTTTGAAAATATATTTTGGAAAATCTTTTCAATAATGCAAATTTTATATTCTAGAAAATACTTTTTGAAAATATTTTGAAAAACATTTTTCGAATGTAAAATTTATATTTTAAAAATTGTAAATATATTTGTGGAAAATATTTTCCACAATATAAATTTTATATTGTGAAAAATATTTTTCAGAACTTAAAGATGAGAATTGGAAGTTTTTGCCTCTAAATGGCGACTGATTCTTGAGGCACGTCCAAATTTTAAACAATTTCTGAAATTATCCTTCATATTTTATCAGAGACAATTATACCCTGCCAAAACCTACACCTCATTTTTTTCCAAAAATATAATTCACTTCCAAAATAGACAATTCTGGAAGCTATTTCTGGATCCGAAAATAACTTTCGGAATTGTCCATTCTAGAAATAAAAGTGTAACAAAAATAACTTATGAAATTGCACATTATGGAAGAGAAGGTGTAATAAGAATGACTTTCGAAACAAACAATTCCAAAAGTTGTTTCAGGATCTGAAAATTAACTTTCAAAATTGTCTGTTCCGGAACAAACTATTCTGGAATAGGCTGTTCCGGAACTAATTTTATGCTTTCGGAATAGTGCATTCCGGAAGTGATTTCAAAAAGTTTAAAATATTTCCGAAACAATTTATTCTAAAACATGGAAAATAACTTTCGGATTGATTTGTTCTGGAAGCATAAGTATTGGTTTCAAAATAGGTCATTGTAGAATCTGTTTTCCAAGTTTCAAAACAGATATTATGGAAGTTTTTTATTTTATTTTTTCAAAATCAAGCACCTTTATCTGTCACTTCCATGAACACAAGGATCTTTTTAAACAGGACAATTTCAAAACTTTTTAAAATTTAAAGGTACCTCAAAAGACAACACTTGGAGGTGCATGAAGAAGCAGTTCTAAATGGGATGAATTCTTCCTCCATGTCCATATACTCGTCTTGTACCTCCATACTCCATTTAAAAAGATTATTATGCCCTTAATTTAAAATTCAAAAAGGTAAGAATACCCTCCACCCCTTCTACCCCTTTCACTCCCTTCATCTCCTTCACCTCAACCAAACACCTCTACAACGCCCCAAGACAGCCACGTTGCTCCACCGCCATGCACCTCACCATGCCTCCCACTCACCTCTTTCCTCCCCTCGCCAGCGATCTCCTTCTCCACCATGACGCCTTCAGTCTCCACCGCGAGCCAACTGCCATAATCCCCATGCCATCATCACGTCCATCTCGTCATCAACGATACCACCGAACATGCCTCCGACCACCACCCTCCGCCAAATCCTCCTACACCCAGACCAACCAGCAACAAAAAAGGGAGAGAGAAGAAGAAAAGTGAAAGGATCCCTTCCGCATTCTCCTCTCCTTCATCGCCACCGCCAAGAACGCTATTCACTGTGCTTCACTATATGGAGGTGGAGGAACCAAACTGTGCTTCATCATGAACATCTTCCTCGTGTGCCTGCGTGAAACCATGGAAATCTCTTTGTGAACCGGACCCCCCATCCGGTTTACAATACCAAAAATTTGTAAACCGAATGGCCAATGGGTGGTTGCATCCAGTATGCAATTTAGCAAATCAAATGAGTGTTATCCAGTTTATTAAATTGCATACTAGATGCGGCCAACCATTGGCCATCTGGTTTACAAACTTTTTTGGTATTATAAACCGGATGAGGTGTCATCCGATTTACATTTTATTTGCAAATATAAACCGGATGACACCTCATCCGATTTATATTTTATTTGGAAATGTAAACCGAATGACAACTCATCCAGTTTACAATTTTTTTAAAAAAAATTGAGCTGGATGAGATGCCATCCAATTTACATTTTATTTTGAAATGTAAATTAGATGACACTTTATATTGTTTACATATTTTTAGAAAAAAAGGTAAATCGAATGAGGTGTCATCTAGTTTACGTTTTATTTTGAAATATAAACTGAATGATATCTCATTCGGTTTACATTTTTTATTTTTGAAAAAATATTTATTTTAATCATTTCTACAAAGATAATTTTGGATTTTAAAATTTTATGAAAGTGCAGGACGACATTATGAGACGCAGGTAGAATTCGTCTTAAATGGGACTGATTCTTCCTACACCTCCATATTGTCTTCCTGTACCTCCATAGTAAATGTGAATTTACCATCTTACCCTTTTAAAAAGTTTTTAATTCCATCTTACCCTTTACCCCTTTCACTCAGCACCTCCATCTCTCACCCCTTTCATTCAGGACTAAGTTATGTCGTGTGCCACCACTTCCAAGGCAGCCACCATGCACCACCAAGCTGCACCTCCACCACTTCCAAGGCAACCATCTTGCGCTACCAAGTTGCACCTCCACCACCTCCAAGGCAGCCACCATGCGTCACCAAGCTTCTCCTCACGCCATGCATACACGGTGTCAACCACCGTGTGCCAACAACGTCCTCCAAGCTACATCTCCACCACCTCCAATGTGCAGCTCCTCATGCACCTCCAACGTGCACTTCCTTGCACCACATACCTTCACTACAAGCCACCATCATCATGCCAAAACCCTTCCTCAAATATCAACCAAAACTCAACCCCAAGTCTTGCATGCCACCTTGCTGCACCACCTTGGCGCCATGTACCTCGCCACCACTAAGGTCCCACTTACAAACATAAGCCAAAACCCTTCCTCAAATATCAATCAAAACTCAACCCCAAGTCTTCCATGCCACCTTGCTGCACCACCTTGGCGCCATGTACTCGCCACCACTAAGGTCTCACTTACAAACATAGACCCACTAAATGTGACCCACATAAGTTCATCTTGTTAAGAGGTGTGCACACAACCAAATTTAGTTCAAAAACGGTTTACTGGATAATCGTACTTATTATGCCAAAGCAAGCATTATTCAAATCCAAAGGAGTATACAAACTTTTTCTAAATATAAATTCCATAGCTTTTCTATAATGTACAGGTTTTTATCTTTCAAAAGTAAAATTACAAGATTATTTAGATAGAAATTTAAAATTATTATATATAAAAATACACTCATAAACCTTCAAGTGCTAAATAAAGCTTTTGGGAAACTTCATGCTTGACATGGTACTATTCCTTATGATCACATGATCAACAGTTTGGTCCCTATTGTCCCCTGTTGTGTCAGTACAAAGAGCTACCTCTGATTGCAAGGAGCTGCTCTTAGTAAATTTTAGTTCCAATCTTCAAATTTTACTAATTTCATGTTTGAACCTCTTAAATTGCTTGCAAATAAAAAATAAAAAGTATCGTGGTCTGACAACATTTTCTCTGAAAACTTATCATTAAGAACACAAGAGGAAAGTATGAAAAAGAAGCTTATATGCCAATATATCAAAACGACAACTTTATAAGGCATTAACCAAAAGAAAACTGCATGATCTAACTCTAGAGCTGAGCTCGGCTTCTAATGCATTGTGGGTTACACAACCCGCAACATATTGTGTAACCCGTAATGCATTCGAATATATTGCAGGTTGTGTAACCCGTAATGCATTCAAAAACCTATAATACATTCAAATTTTCGAATGTATTACGAGTTACAAACCCGCAACTTATTTTGAAATTGAAATATGTTGTGGGTTATACAATTCGCAATTCATTGAAAAAAAATTTCAATTACAATTTGTATAATCTACAATAATGAAGATGCATGAAAAATTATTACAGATTGTATAATCTACAATGATAATATTTTTAAAATGTATTACGAATTGTGCATTCCGTAATTAATAAACGTACCTCTATAAATGTTGAACTGAGCATAGAACACTTCCAACAATAAAATATTTTTGTCTTTTCTTCATTTTAAAATGAGAATGTTAAAAATTATGGAGATGTAGGAAGAGAGTCTGGAGGGACTGCTTCTTCCTGCACCTCCATATCATCTTCCTACACCTCCATAGTCTAGGCAAATTTACCGTTTAACCCTTTTTAAAACATTTCATACCCCATAATACCCTCCACCACCCTTCACATCCTTTCTTCCTCCACTTTGCCTGCTCCCCGTTCCAACTCCACTGCACCCGATTCGACGGCGGTTGCACCTCTCCCTCCACCTCCACCTCCACTGGCAGTGCTCGTATCCCAGTTTGCTAGTGCAGATCTACATTGAGTGCATCTTGGTTGCTGGTTGTTGGCTTGGTTCTCCATCATTGTTTTCCATTCACAGTTGGTGAAAATCGTAACCTACAAACTTCAACTTCCATCATTTTGGCACCCATTCAAGCAATTGAAAGGAAGGTAAGCATCATTGTAAGTTTAATTTTAGATTGTAGAGGTAGTTGTGGTGGATTGGTGGCGGAGGACGATGGTGGTCGACTTTTTTTTCACTGTCAAACTGTTCTACGGTTTGTACAAATCGTAAGTTATTCAAATTTTCTACTGTTCTACGGTTTGTACAAACCGCAGAAGAAAAAAAATTTGCTACTGTTCTACGATTTATACAAACCGCAGAACAGAAAAATATGTTTTACTGTTCTGCAATTTGTACAAACTGTAAAACAGTAGAAATTTTTTTTCTCTTCTATGGCTTGTACAAACCGCAGAACAGAAAAAAAATTTCTATTGTTCTACGGTTTGTACAAACTGCAGAAGAGAAATTTTGAATAACTTACGGTTTGTACAAACCGCAGAGACTCCAAATTTTGAATGTCTTACTATTTGTGTAATCCGCAATTGTAAGAATTGTAAGTTTATATGTATGGTTCATTTCAAGATTATGGCGAGGACTAGAGGAGGTTCATCTCAACATGAAATCGAGAGAGACCGACAGCCTCCATGAGGCAAGGGGATAGGCGTGATGGAGCTGGACTTGCTATTGTTCAAAATATTTGTCCTCATGATGATGCAGTAGGATTCCCAAGAGGTCCTTCTGATCCTTCTGTTTTGGTTAGTTATGTTGATCATGTTGCATATAGGTTGTGGGCTGGTGAGGTAAAATATTTGAAATTTTTTGTATTGTTTTGTTAGTTTAAATTTAATTTGG
>Ga0099825_1007159_pt1 | contig 13672 bp, 6 predicted proteins | sample SiratroredBW_FD_76838 | JGI IMG/M metagenome (GOLD analysis project Ga0099825, IMG submission 76838) | Root nodule microbial communities of legume samples collected from California, USA - Siratro red BW | ecosystem: Host-associated > Plants > Roots > Nodule | place: USA: California | collected... | reverse complement strand
TTGGTATTCTTTTATTAGGGAAGCGGAAAAGAGTATGTAGTTTTTTTTTTTCGTTTTAGTCTTTGGCGAAATGTTTTTGAAAATTTTTAAAGGTCTTTTACCCCCCCCCCCCCCCCCACCCCCCTCCCTCTCTTGAACTCAGCCTAAACCCATTTTCTATATTATTGGTATATGAGGATTATATAATATTGGCAGAAAATGATAAAGAAGAGATTGATCAAGTCAAACAAGCTTTATATAAGATATTCTAGATCAAAGATATTGGGAATTAAAGATATTTTTTTGGTCTTAAAATACCAAGAACTAAGAAAGACACAATGATGAATGAAAGAAAATATGCATTAGAATTGTTAATAGATGTAGGTCTTTTAGCTTGCAAACCTGCAGTTGTCGCAACCGGGGTCATGGTAGGGCGAAGAAAAAATAAATTTTCAAAGAAGGAGGAGTTGCCACCATAGTTTATTATGAAAAACTATGGAAAAAAACAAGGAAAAGGAAACGATATGCAAAACAAGATTAAGGTCCAGGAGTCGGTTACGTGTAAGGAAGGTATTAGCACCCTACAACACCCATCCTAAGATGGTACCTTTAATTAAATGAGTGAAGTGAATATAGTTTCTTAGAATGCTTATGTTTCCAAAAACGAAACAAAAATGCAAGTAAAAAAGACAAATAAAATATTTTTTATTTTTTAGGCCCGACAAGGATTAACCTCGCTCTTACATATTTCCAATCACAATAGAAAATCAAGGATCACGTAATTCTAGGGAAAACTTGTTTGTAGGGTTGGTATTTTAATTTTGAAATTTTTATACTTTTCATATTTTTATAATTTTTAATAATGAAACCTTTTTCTTTAATGAGGTGTGGCATGAAAATGGGGTGAGCTAATAACAAAGTTGTTGGATTTAGATCCCAGGCTTTTTTATTATGAGGTGTGGTATGAAAATTGGGGTGTGTAGATAGCAAAGTTGCTGGGTTTAGAGCTTAGGCTTTGGGTTGTGCCAATAACAAGGTTGTTGGGTTTAAAGCCCAGGCTTTGGGTTGCGGCAATGAAAAAGTTGCTACATTTAAAGCCTAGACTTTGGGTTCTACCAATGGCAAAGTTGCTAGGTTTAGAGTCCAAGCTTTGGTTACTAGGAATATTAAATTTTATGAAAATGTTTTTCCATAAGTGATGAATGACGATTCTAATACAGAAAAAAAAATTAACTAAAAACAATTTTAATTTTTTACTTAAGCTAGTTTCAAATAAAATTGTCAATGAACAACATTGTGACGTAACTGATAATAACCAAAATTCTCAAACTGTTAGACGGTCAACTGAAAATAGGAAAGCATCTGATGTTTTTGAAAGATTATTGCATTAATATCTCTACTAGGCCAATTGTTGATTCTAAAAGCATTTTTTATCTGTCTCTTCTGTTATTAACTATGATAGATTATATGAAAAGCAAATTCATTACACCTTTGTCATATCTTACAATGAAGAACCACAGTCTTACAGTGAAGCTACTAAGATACCCGAGTCGCTAGAATCTGCAAAAAGGAATTGAAACTTTGAAACATAATCAGACTTGGATTATAACAGATCTACCACAAGACAAAACAACAATTGGTTGTAATTGGGTTTTTATAATAAAATATAATGCGGATGGAAAGATAGAAAGGCATAAAGTAAGACTTGTTGCAAAGGGTTATATCCAACTTGAAGGCGTAGATTACATGTTACATGGATACATTTTCTCCTGTTGAAAAGCTAACAACAATTAGGTTACTTCTTGCTTTAGCTTCTATTCGTGACTGACATTTACAACAATTAGATGTAAATAATGTTTTTTTTTACATGGAGATTTAAATGAAGAAATTATATGCTTCCACCACCTGGAACGGTTGGTTTTAAAACTGCTCAGGTATGCAAACTTACAAAATCATTATATGACTTTAAACAAGCTAGTAGACAATGGTTTTTTAAATTGTATTCTTTTCTCAAAAGTATTGATTTTGTTCAATCCACTATCGATTATTCATTGTTCACAAAGAAAACATATAGTTCTTTCACTGCTTTTCTTGTATATGTTGATGACATTATCCTTTAAGGGAACTCTCTTTTGGAAATACAATAGGTTACTCATCTTTTAGATAAAACTTTCAAAATAAAGGATTTAGAGAAGCTCAAATACTTCCTTGGTCTTGAAGTGGCTCGGAGCAGTGCAGGAATTCATGTTTTCACAACGTAAATATGCCATGGATATTCTTATAGAGGTTGGACTACTTGTTGCTAAACCTTGTGCCACTCCTATAACCAAAGATAACAGACAAATGTTTGAAAAAGACAATCTTTTGGAGGATATAAATGCCTATTAGCATTTAATTGGTAAGTTATTATATCTTACTAATAATAGACCCGTTATATCTTATGCCTTACAGTTTCTTAGTCAATTTTTTCATGCATCAACCATAAATCATCTTAATATTGCTCAACGTGTTTTGAGGTATATCAAAAACAATCCTGGACAAGGAATTTTCTTTCCCAGTAACTCCAGCCTTCAGTTAAAAGGTTTCTCTGAACCTGACTAGGCAGCATGCCGACAGACTAGACGCTCAGTTACAACAGGTTTTTGTGTGTTCATGGGACCATCGCTCATATGTTGAAAATCAAAGAATCAATCCACAGTTTCGCGTTCATCATCGGAAGGGGAATACCGTGCTCTTGCAACCCTAACCTGTGAGATACAATAGGTGAAGTATCTTTTGGATGATTTACAAGTTGCTATCCATTCACTAGCTGTTGTGTATTGTGATAATCAATCGGCGAGACATATAACTTCAAATCCAACCTTCCATAAACCAATGAAACAGTTAGAGATCGATTGTAAAACTTTTAAAACTTTATTCTTCCTGTAAAGAAGAATAAAACTTTTAAATGAAATTTCCTTTTCTCTCTCCTTTTGTGTCTCTAGTTTTCTTCATGCACGTTTCTTATTTTACAGATATCATGAAAGCTCTCTTCTTCATCTCTGTATAATTTTACCATTGTTCTTCTTACGCCCAAAATGTGTCGAATCTAATAATGTGTGTAGATCATGTCATTTAATTTGTGCAAGGTGTAGTTCTAAATTTTTGTAACATGATTTTGAGTTACATGATATTGACAAATCTTGGATAAAAATATAAAAACAGCAATATAGAATAAACCAATTGCAAGATTTCCCTTTTTGCAAATTCAAAACCACATATTTAGATGTTTGTCCTTAGTGTTAATGATTGTACAGTCTAACTTGTAGCAATCCTTTTGTTAACATTGATATGAAAAGGATTGATTAGAGATATTAAGGTATGGTTTAGAAATTAAAAAATTTTAGTATGATTAGATTCACCTTAAAAACTATTTTTGAGACTGAATATTTCTTCATACATGCAAGTTTGCAAATTGAATATTTCATATTTATTTTGAGCATCCTTCTTCAATTTTTTTACAAGATGAAAGAATGTAGTTAGAACAGTGTTATAAATTATTTATTTTTAAAATTGTTTTCTCAATTTATATATAAAGCAAAACATAATTTAGGAAAGAGAAAGGATTGAAAGAAAGTGAAAGTTACCTAAGATCGGAGTAAATCTACTCTTTCTTGCATTTGAATAGTAGGTAATGTTGATTTTTTAGCTTACTTTTTACTTGAAGCATCATGTTGGTTATGCAATTAGAACCTCTTTTTTCTTCTTCTTACTTAGTGATTGAAGCAAGTATACCTATTTTTTCAATAATGGAAATTGTGATTGTATATTTATTCTATAACTTAGCTGAGAACTTGCCTATTGGATTATTTAAGTAGTTAGAATGAAATTTTATTTAGTATAGTTCATTTATAATAACAATTACTAAAGAAATCAATAAGATGACTCCTTATAAAGTATTGTACTAGAGAAAAATATGGAATAACTTTATGTTAAGTTTGAAGACTCAACTTAGGAATAGAGGAAACCATGAGAGAAACCTAACCTTATCTCTTTACTAGTATGTCAATTTTCTAGGACAAATTTTTTTGTTGATGGGTATAATTAAAATGACACCTGAATATTTTATTATTAAACTGAAAAAATTATATAAATAGAAAAATCAGTTATTCATGTTTCATTTTAATATAATCATCACATCTCTAGAAAATCTTTCTTTTTTTTTTCTTCTCTACCTTCTCTCTAAATTTTTGGCTCCTATTATTATCAAACTAATTATCAGAGTCCGCCTTTGGACTCGTGGCAGTGAACAGAACAACTCTGTTTGATTATATTTTTTTATTAGAGTAAGTTAACTTTCTATTCATTTTCCTTTTAGTCAATTTGTAATTGTTCTTATGTACTTTAAAAAGAAGTTTGCATGTGACATCTAACACATCAGGATAGCTCTCTGTTAGTTTATAATCATAATGGTATAGTCTGGTCTTTGATCATAGCTTTGTGGTGCAAATTAAGAGATCCTCTATGAAGGCTTGTGTGAAGAGCTTTTCGCTTAAGTCAGGTAAGGAATGTTAGTTGCATGTTTTATATTAATTAGCTATCTTCAAATATAATCTTAGAATAAAAGACTTGAATGTATAAATCTATTTTATAATAGTCTTTTAATTAATAAATTAATGAAAAAAATGACATGACACCCATAGCAATGTAAGCATAGAGAATAAGAAAACACTTTTTACAAATAAAAACATTGCAACTTCTAACACTCTTCTTCTATTCGAGGATAAGTTAAGTTATATGTAATGAATGACCAAATGTTGAAGAGGAAAATTGTCTTGTCATTGTGTATATGACCTAAGTCAAATGCATTAAAGGGTTAAATTAAAACTTATTGTACTATATTACATTAGAATAACCCACACTAAACATTATAAAAAATAAACATTACCAAAATATAGGTAATTAAAATTAAAATATTTTAATTAGTTAACATATTAATGCTTTGTTGCTTCATTGACGAGGTGCATATTATTTGGCCTTTAGATTTATTGAAATCCAAGATCATCTGATTTCATAATCAAGTAACAAATTTTACCAGTTTGCTCTTAGTTTCATAATTTCATTTGTAACTTAGGTTGGTATATTATATTAAAGACTATATATTTTAGAAGGGTATAATTGATTATTTCTAAAAGTATAATTCATTGCATAATGGATTATGTTATTATATTCTTCCCTTAATATATTTTTTGAAAACAAATTTAGACCGAGTTCAAGAGGAGGGTAAATTGAACTTTCATTTTTTTTTTTTCAAAAGATGGAAATATTTCAAGTATAGAATGAAAGTTCTTTATTGAAACTTTCAAAAAATGTGTTTTTGAAGTGCACATCAAGAAGTCAATAAATTCCAAATCAAGAACAATCAATTGAAACAAAATACAGAACTGAATATAACAAAGAACAATTTATTGGAACACAAAAGCAGTCAATTGAATACAGTAAACAATCCAAAGTAGTTTAGAAACAATCAAGTCACACCAAGAAACAATTAACTGAAATCAGAATGTGAACCAAATTATTCAAGAAACAATTAATTGGCAAACACAACAAATATATTAACTAGAACACACAAATCAGAAATCAACATATAATATTAGAGTCAAATGCGGAAGAAATCAATTGAATAGAAACACAATTAAGAACAAATTAGAAACTGCTAAATTTCTTTTGCTTTCCTTCAAAACCACATTGATACCCAATGCCAACTTTTTCAAAAACACAAGTTTGAGAACCCAAATTTGCATTGAGATTTGCGGTTCCCATAGAAAGTTTAGATGCAGTAGTAATCAAATAGTGAACTTTCTTTTGAAGAAGAACATAGTTTTCACAATTAGTTGGCTTGCTATAATCAAAGTCACTAGAAGCTTTGTAGATCATTTTTAGATGATCAAAATCGGTTTTCACTTTTAAAAGCTCATCTTCCAGCTCTTTCACTCTGCCTTCCAACCAATTGTTTAATCCTTTGAATCAATTATTTGATACAGCCAATCTGTTTGCTTCTTCATGGGTTTCTAAGAAAGCCTAAAGAAGTGAATTGTAATTTTCACTATTAAAAGAAGTGTTGGAGTTTATGCTACTCACCTCAGAATTTTGTCCAGCCATAAGGCACAAGTTAGCTTCAACATCCTCATGTGAAGAGCTGCTAGAAGAGGTATCATTGTCTTCTCAAGCAATATATGCTCTTTTATTCTTTCCAGATTTGACACTCTTCTTCTCATGTGTCCCTGTTTACCACAACGAAAATAGGTAAATTTAGTAGAACCATTATCAGATTTCTTGTCATACCTCTTGCTTTGCTAGTTCTTCATTTTGCCTTTCATCTTGATAAATTTTAGGAATCTCCTTGTCAAAAGATTGAGATTCTTAGTATCACTGCACTCATCAGAGCTTTCCTAACTAGATTCAACATCTGTAGCCTTTGTCTTGAGTACTAGGCTTCTGGACTTCTTCTCTACAGTCTCCATTTCCTGCAGCCTAGTCATCTCCAACTCATGCTCTCTCAGCTTGCCAAGGAGTGTTGCAGTAGTGAGTGTAGTCAAGTTTCTAGTCTCTGATATAGTAGTCACTTTAGGCTGCCAGCTTTTGTCCAGGCACTTTAGGATTTTGATGTTCAGCTCCTCCTTGTCAAATTACTTTCCCAATCCAAGGTTGACAATGTGAGTGAACCACTTCTGTACATCAGCATTGGTCTCCCTTTGCTACATGCTTTTTGGCTCTCTTCACATATGTGGTTCCCTCATGTGTGACTTTGAGTATGTCCCACATTTCTTTAGCCGAGCTGCACTGTGATACCCTGAAGAATTCATCAAGATTTAATGCAGAGGTTATTATATTTTTAGCAACACAATCATATGACACTCTCTTATTCTCTACATTAGTCAATTCATCAAAAGATTTTTCAACAGGAACACCATCAACCATAGTCATAGGAATATAAGGACCATTTACTATAGCATTCCAAATCCCACGATAAATGGATTTAATAAAGGTTTTCATTCTAACTTTCCAAAGCTGATAGTTCATCCCAGAAAACATGGGTGACCTGTGTATAGAGACTCCCTCAACAAAGGTAGTTTATTCTCAGCCATGGATCGAAAAACTTGACTAGGATTTAAGTCCTAGCTCTGATGCCAATTGAAAACAAATTTAGGCCCAGTTCAAGAGGGGGTGAATTGAACATTCAATTTCTTTTGCAAAAGATGGAAAGTATTTCAAGTATAGAATGGAAGTTCTTTATTGAAACTATCAAAAATGTGATTCTAAAGTGCACAAGAAGAAGTCAATAAATTCTAGATCAAGAACAATCAACTGAAACAAAATAAAGAACTAAATACAACAAAGAACAATTTACTGGAACACAAAAGCAGTCAATTGAATACAATAAACAATCCAAAACAGTTCAGAAATAATCAAGTCACACCAAGAAACAATTATATGAAATCAGAATGTGAACCAGATAAGTCAAGAAACAGTTAATTGGCAAACACAACAAATATATTGACTAGAACACACAAATCAGAAATCAACAAATAATACCAGAGTCAAATGTGGAAGAAATCAATTGAATAGAAACACAATTCACAGCAGACCAAAACCTAACAGATAAATAGTAGCAACAGTTAACTGAAATGCTTAATTAGAATCAGTAGATACAGTCAATTAAACAATTCTAGAGAACATAGAAATAACACCAGTAGAATGAACAATCAATTGAGTGCGATGAACAACTAATTAAACGAGCGACAACAAATATGATAAGGCGTTCAAGAAGAGAGAAAGAGAGATCAAGAATACCAAGATTTATACTGGTTAACCCTTCATCAAGGGTTACATCCAGTCCTTTGCCAACAAGCAAAGAGTTCCACTAAAAAGATCACCAAGATCGGTTCAGTACAACATAATTACCCTTACTCCCAACAAGTCAACATTGCACCCCATAGCACACAACCTACTGCACATCATAGCAGTTAGAAAATAGTGCAGAACCTACTACACAACCCAAATTACAAACCTTGAGCAATATGGGAATCAAACTCACAATTACAAATCACAAACTTATGTAATTTGCAATCACACCAGTCGCAACACAAGAATTATCAAGAGTATTACAAAATAACAGTACTTCTACACAAAACAGATTACAAATAGATTACAAAAACAACATAGAAGACTTAGCTCTGGTGCAGAACCAAGAATGCAAGAAACCCACTCAATGCAAGGCTCCAAGATTATGGTTCTTGAGGTTTTTCTTGATGTAAATCTAATGTAACAAGTTCTCAAAGGTTTGCGCCCATTTTTCTCTCTTAGAAAATCATAACTGATCGATCAAATGTCTTAGGTACTTATGAAAACACGTGCTCCACCTTATATAAGAAAACCGGTTTTTAAAATTTTTCAAAAACTTAATTGATTGTCTCAATCATTCAATCGCTTGATTTTTCTGTAACTTAGATAAAATTCAGTATGTTGATTTTCAAAACACAGTATATTGATTTACTCTCAAAATATGTTTTTTCAAAATCTATTAAACCTCATTTTAAAAATAAAAAGAATTATGGAGTTTACTTTGAGTGATATGCCATGCAACTCATGGTTTTGAGCCAAAACCCACTCACATACACCAAACCTAAGTTCTAGACCAAAATTCCATCAAGATCCATGATGACTTCAAGTAATCCACTTAGCAAGCTTTGATCCATGTTGACTTCATCAAATCACTTAGCAAGTCTCGGTGTTAACATATTTTAGTTTATTAATGCATGAACAAGATTTATTAAGATGGTTAAAGAAGAACACTATGTAAATAGGTCACTTGTTTTTGTTATACATATTGGTGTTAATATTACTAGTATTCGAAACTTCCTTTACAATTATATCCAAATTTATTTATGTTTTGTGTTTAGGGATTAATCAATACAGTAAAAATGATAGTATAAAAGAGAATATTTAGTTTTAATTATAAATAAGATTTTATATATTAATTAATTAATAAACCAAAGTTACATAAAAGAATAAAACAAATTATGCCAATAATATTTTATGATGAGAATAAAAAAAAATGAATTTAGCCACCAAAATTTAATAATAAAAATATAAAATAATTTAAGTCAACAAAAAATTAATTGAGTTATATTTTTTTATAATTATTTTTTAAAACTAACTTATTATAATTATTTTATTGATTTTAAATGCTCATATAAGAAGGAAAAGGTACGAGTATTTTGAAAATGTGATGATTGAACATTCAAAATGAAAAAGACCTATTTAGTTAAACATAATTGAACATGTTAGTTGATTAACATAATTAATGAGACATAAGAACATAATCATTACATAATTAACTATGGATAAACATAATCGAGGATACAAGTTAGCATAGTCGATTATGAATTATATTATTATTTTCATATTTTAAATAGTCGATTGTGAATTTGTTGTATTGATTTTGTTAAATATCAAGCAATTACATCCTTATTTTTTTTTTTTAATTTTCATTTTAAATTTGAAATTTTTATTATACATCAACTTTTTTAAAAATGGTAAGTGAATTTTTTTTACATAATTCATAATTAATTATGTAAATATATTTAATTTCAAATTTTGCAAAACCTTTTAATATTATTTTCAATTTCTATATTATCCACCTTTCAATATTAATTCTTACTATAACATCCCAAAAATATATATATTGTCTAGCATATAGTGAATCTAACAGAGGGAAACAAATTCCAAAATAAAGTTTACAATATTTCACATACTCCTACACCTGTATTCGTATCTGCTCATGTACATAGTACAATCATCACATTTTACAAAATAACATGAAAAGCAAGGATAAGCTAGTGAAAAGACAATTTTATAACATACTCAATACATACAAAAAGAGCAAACCATATTAGTTATTCATCAAAGTTTCTTAAAAGACTAACATACAAAGTTTCAATACTAAATACATTTTCATTTCAAGTATTCATATAAAACATCATACATAAATGGACTACATCACATCCAACGGCCACACACGAACCACATCACACACATTGGCCACACATGGACCACATCATACATATCCACCACACATGGACCATATCACACATATAAGCTACACATGGACCTATCGTCTTCCGAAAGACCCATCAAGTATTCCCCTATTAGAGACTAACATCTAATCCAATACCCAAGACTTAGATTCACCAAATCTAAGAGAAATGACTAATCTAATACCCAAGACATGGATTACCAACGAATATAAGAGAAAAGACTAATCCAATACCCAAGACTTAGATTGCCAATGAATCTAAGAGAAAGGATTAGGGTAAGTTCAAACATCCAATACCGAGTGTCTACCAGCAGTTCCAATGTGTATGAACTCCCTCATCAGGTTCTCACCACATGATATCTTAGTCTACGTGACTTAGATCATCAATGAAGTTAGGAGATCTATGTTAAACATAGGTGTGCTATAGTTAATGTACACAAACAAGCACAATTCATACATTATCCCAAATATATGACATAAACTTAATCATTCAATCATTAACATCAATACATACCATTCAATCCACAAATCATAGTATGCAAGAATCTTTCCATCATCAAAACAATACTTAACTACTAAATTGTCAAAATTTACTATTCTGACATGTTCACACAACATAAAATTAGATATTTTATCAAATATCATCCAAGAACTTCTTTACCCCAAAACAATATATATCTACTAAATTTCATCAAAATCAGTCATCTCTATATTTCAAAACCAGTTCTCAACCAAAACAATTCACATTCATTCAAAAATAATTCCTCAATCAATCATACATAAACACATATTTTATTCAATAACTGATCTCAAACTTTTAAAATATATCAAATTGTTATCACAAGTCATATTCAATCCATCAAACAACAATCAAAATTTTTCAAGCGTGCTACTTTATAACATCATTACTCAAATCAGGTCAATTAATCACACCAATTCAAGATATTCAAACTCATTCAATGCTCGAGGACCAGTCAGACCTGTAAGAATGACTTGAGCACTAACAATCATATATTCAAGTTTTCTATCTTAGAGTTCAATTTAAAAGTAACTAACTAGTATAAAAAAACAAATTACTAGCTTCCCTTACGTGATGACGATCCCCAAAACAATTCCCCCAAACTAGTTAGTGACACTAACTCAATCTCTATGGATCTAGAACAAGTTATCAAAATAAAATAAGATTTTAGAATAATCATAATTAAGTTGAGACAAATACTTTTCTCAACTATCCCTACTAAGATTGATAACAAAAACCTAAGAAAAAATAAAGAATAAGAGATCTTTAAAACAAATATAAACTTACTCTGTTTGAGATTTTGATAAGTTAAAAATGATCATTAATTCCTCAACTACTGCAAGGTGTGAACAAATTCTAAAATAAATAAGATACAGAGTAAGATATCCGAAAGAAAGGAGAACTTAAGAGAATGACAGAGAGAAGAAGAAAAGAAAAATAAAAGCGCAGAGCAGTATGCTTTGACCTTTTTAGAAGGCTTTATGTGCCTTACACTTACTCATTAATTGTTATTTTACTCTTATTAAAATAAATCAAAATAATTTTGTAATCATTATATTATTTAATTTATTTATTATTTTCAGTCACATCAATTACATTTGTAATTAGTCACATCAATTTGTTTTATATTTTGGTCTTTTTGACTCCTGACTAATCCAAACAAGACCAAAAGTGATCAGTAAATCAAGAAAAAACAGAGTATAAAAGTCCAAAGTTAATAACTGATTAAACGATATTCTTTTCATCATCATAATAAATATTAATTATAATAAATTTTTCAATACAATTTTAATGATTAAAAAAAATTATCTAAGTATAATATTCTTAATTATAATCCAAAAATTATTCTTTGAAAAAGTTCTTGACCATGTTGACTTCTTAATTAGATATTGTGTTACGGTGAACGGAAATTTAGAGTATGTTTGTTTAAATTGTATTTAGAATTTTTTTAACATATTTTTAGGTAAATTTATATGTAATATAAAAGAAATAATAATTTAGATTTATTTATATTAAAATTATTTTAAAAAATAACTCTTTTAGAAAAATAAAAAAAAAAGTAGTCATACTTATAGTCATTAAAAGCATAAGCAATTTTAAAAATATATAATTTATCTTTTGATATTGATAGTTTTTTTTTAATAACTAATACAACGATTCCATCATTATGTGAATGAAAAAACTTTTAATCATTATTTTAAGACATGCTAGCATTAAAAATTAAGGAAGACAATCAAATAAACTTAAATAAATAATAATAATTTATTAAATACAATTTATTATTTAATTAAATGGATTTTGAAAAGGTGTATTTAAATGGAGTTGATTGGATAATTAATAAAAATGTGTATTCAAACCTATGTTATTAATATTTAACTGATAAATATTGTAAAATAATAAAAAATAATTAATATCTTTAATAAAATCATGTAAAATTTATTTAATGAAAAAAATCCTTACTATACAAAATAAGTAAGGCTTTAATGCTGTAGACTTAAAATGTGTGTGTAGTTAAATGTGTCTGGGGTTGCAAGAGTAAGTATTTACTATTGTAAAATGAGATATTTAATTTTATTAATCTAATTTATAATTTATTTTTGTGTTCTTAATCTCTTTTATTCTATTATTTAATATATCTCTAATATATATTGGTTTGTTTTATTTATTTCTTTTATTTGATTTATAAACATCTATTTTATTTATTTTTGTTATTTAATTTATTTTGAGTCATACATTATATGTTTTTCTTATATTAATAATTAAACAAAATTTTCTTAGTGAGGAAGTTAATATTTGTTGTACACATTTTTAAATTAATTTTATTTATTTTGTTTTAAATATAAAGTAATAGAATAAAATGTAAATAATGATTTTTTTTTCTGGTAAAATATATTTTACTTTCTCCATATTGTTTCTATTTTATTTTAATATATTTTTTTTTAACAGTAAAAAATAAATTAAATTAAAAGGAACACTTAAAGGATGACCAAACTCTTATACAATAAAGCAAATAACATTAGTGAGAAAAAAAATAAAGTTACTCAGTTATCCCTCTATGAATACAAAAAATATAACTATGCAACTTTCCAAACACACTACCAAAAGAAAGAATATGCATAAAGAAGATGAATAAAATAATTTTGTAGAATACTTCTGCGCATACTTCCACACATTTACTATGCACCGCTTTCGAATTTTCCTTTACTTGTAAACTTGGGATTTCTACTTATGTAATTGTATCTGAAAATATTATATCCTGCATGTCGCGACCTAAAAATCACGACGGATATGGCGGTCCAAATAAAAACAAATAAAAAGAAAGAAATGGAGTCGCCACCATAATTTTTTATGAAAAAAACTATGGAAAAAACTAAGAAAAGAATAAGGAATAAGTCTGCGAACTAGAAATGAGTTCGGGAGTCGGTTACGCGTGGGGAATGTATTAGCACCCCACAGCACCTGTCTTAAGACAATACCTTTAATTAAATAATCAAAATCAAATGTGGTTTTTAGAATATTTATTTTTCCCAAAAATATAATATATAAAAAAAACAATTTAAAAGACAAAATAATAATTTTTAAATTAAAGGACCCGA
>Ga0099825_1007156_pt1 | contig 13673 bp, 3 predicted proteins | sample SiratroredBW_FD_76838 | JGI IMG/M metagenome (GOLD analysis project Ga0099825, IMG submission 76838) | Root nodule microbial communities of legume samples collected from California, USA - Siratro red BW | ecosystem: Host-associated > Plants > Roots > Nodule | place: USA: California | collected... | reverse complement strand
TGAATTGAACTTTCAAAGACTTTTGGAAGATATCGAAAGAATTTATGGAAAGAATGAAAGTCCTTTATTCAATCAATCAATTATGTGAATTTTGAGTGCACAGTAGAAAAATAATCAATTGAAAGCTAAAATCAATTAATTGAATTAAAACAGATATGAGAAAATGTCACAGAATCAAGCGCAAAACGAGAGAGAGTAAAGAGAAAGCAAGAACACCAAGAATTATACTTGTTCACTCTTCCTCAATGTTAGCACCAAGGCTTGATAAGTGATTTGATGAAGCCAATAAAATGATGAAGTCTACATGGATCAAAGCTTGCAAAGTGGATTGCTTGAAGCCATCATGGAGGTTGATGGAGTTTTGGTTTAGGACTTAGGTTGGGTGTGTGTGAGAGACTGTGGTTTTGGTATAAAACCATGAGTTGCATGAGATATCATTCAAAGTAACCTCCAAAATTTATTTTGCTTAACAAATGAGGTTTAACAGATTTTGAAAAACTATTTTTAAAGAGTAAATCAGTAAACTGTTTTTTATAAATCAACATACTGGATTTTCTAAGTCACAAAAAAAATCAATCGATTGAATTTTTGATAGATTTAAAAAACAATTTATCTATATAAAGGGTGAGCGCGAATTGTAACGTAACTTTTTACGAAATACATTTCAAAGAATTCTAAGTGAACACTTGTGTCTTTCAAAGAGAGAAAAACGTGCTTACACCTTCAAAACTCATAACATTCAATTTTCATCAAGAAGAACCTCAAGAACTTTATTCTTGGAGCCTTGCATTGACTGGGTTTCGTGCAACAGTGGTTCTGCACCAAAGCTAAGTCTTCTATACAGGTTTTAATTCATTTGTAATCTGTTGAGTATAGAAGTACTTTTGTTTTGTACTGCTCTCGATAATTCTTGTACGGTGAGTGGTTTGGTTACATTTTGTAGTTGGTTGTGATCTGTAACAATGGTGTTTGTACCCAGATTACATAGGGTCTTGTAATTGGGTTTGTGCAGTGGGTTTCTACATTATTTTGACTTGTTGTGGGGTATAGTAGGTTGTTTACTGCTGGCAGCAGTGGCATCTTGCGGGGTGCAAGGTTTTTTGTACTGTGTGAACTGATCTTTGTGATCTTTATTAGTGGAACTCTTTGTTGGTTGGCAAAGGACTAGATGTAGTCCTTGAGGAAGGGCGAACCAATATAATTCTTGGTGTTCTTGATCTTTCTTTCTCTCTTCTTGAACACTTCTTTATACTTGTTATCGCCTACTCATTTACTTGTTCATCGCGCACAATTGATTGCTCATTCTGTTGTTGTGATATTATGTTGAAACTGTTTTTTATATTTGTTCATTTGACTGTATCTGTTATTCATTCTGTTTGAGTGTTTCCAGTAAACTGTGATTACTGTATATCTGTTTGTATTTCAGGAAACTAGTTTTCTTGAAGTTATTGTTAATTCTGATTTGGTAGATTAATTCTGGATTGCTTTGTTGAGTGAGAATTGTTGTATACATGCTTTGGTAAATTGTTTCTAATATTTATCCGATTTCTAGATTATCTGATTTGTTCTCTAGTTTCAGTTTACTGCTTCCGCTTCTGAATTGATTGTGTTATTATTGTGTACAATTCTGAGTGTGTATTCAGTTAATTGGTTGTGATTTGGAATACATTGATCTTTTGTTGTGCACTTTAGAATAACACTTTTTAGTTGTTTCAATAAAGAACTTTCATTCTAAATTTAATACTTTCCATCTTTGCGAAAATTTTTGAAAGTTCAATTCACCCCCCTCTTGAACCCGGCCAAAACTTGTTTTACACTCAAGAGCTTCATCCAGTCTCTTTGCCCACAAACAAATAAATTCACTCAAGAACACAATGTTCAATTAATATCCAATACAATACAGTTGCACCCTACAAGTAACCCTCTGCACCCTACTAAAAAACATCTCTAAACTCTACAGAGAATACAAAACCAATGCAGAACCCTACTACACCACTACAAATGTAAACCCTATACAATTTATAGTCTAAACAATCACAAATACATGAAAATACGAAAGCTGAAATCAATTCGCACAACAACAGATTAATGATAGAACACCAATGTAGAAAGACTTATCTCAATGAACCAAAAATTAGAGTAGCATGGTTTTTTACCAATAGAGAGCTTCAAGAATTTCAATCTTGATGAATCTTGGAGAGAAAACTTGATTTTTCAAAACCCACTAACTTCACTATTATGCGTGCCTTAAGCTCTCTCAGAAAATGTAGTATATAAATTCTGTACATAAAAATTCTTCGTTCTCTTGTGTTCTCTTTACAGAACCATTCACACTATTTTATATGGCAATTAGTTATAAAACAGATTTAACTATCTCAATTCAATCGATTGAAAAACCAAAATCAATCGATTGATTTTTCTCAAAATACTTTTTCAACAAATTGATTTTTGAAAACAATCAATTGCAAAACCTTGTTAAAGAGATTTTCGAAAATGATAAAGCCTCTGTTAAAATAGATTTTAAAATATTTTTGAAGCTCATTCCAATGAATTAAAAAGTGCTCGCTCATGGTTAATATATCAAACTCACACACAAAGCCTCTAACCGAATGAACACATGACCGAGAGCTAAGTCCTCATAGTTGTATCTTGGAACGGCCACATCTTCATGATCGAAAGCTAAGTCCTCATATTTGTATCTCAGATAGGTCGTATCTCCATGATCGAAAGTCAGGGCCTCATAGTCGTATCTCTGATAGGTCGCTTCTCCATGATCAAAAGCCAAGGCCTCATAGTCGTATCTCTGAGTGGTTCTATATCCATATGGTCTTATCTCTATTTGGCCATATCTATGTGTGGCCAAGTTGTCCATATTAGAATTGGCCAAATTGGTCGTATTGGCCGAGTTAACTGCATCCGCCAAGTTAGCCGCATTTGCGTTGGTCGATTGATCGCATTGGCTGAGTTGGCTGCATCCGCTGGGTGGACTGCATCAACCGAGTTGGTCTCATGTCGTATTGGTCGTATCTTCGAAAGGCGAACATGTATCATTGTATGTCCAAGCCAATTGTATCTTCGAAAAATGAATCCATATTACTAATATTGTATGGCCAAAAGTCGAGTTAGCCGTATCATAGACAGACGACCAAAGACCAAGTTGGTTGTATCTTGGAAAGACGAATTCGAAACCAAGTTGGCCATATCTTCGAAAGGTGACCAAAAACCAAGTTGGTTATATCTTCTAAAGATGACCAAAATCGAGTTGGCCATATCTTCGAAAGATGACCAAAACCGAGTTGGTCGTATCTTCGAAAGATTACCAAAAATCGAAGTTACGATAAGTTTCAACTGATCTTCATACTCGATCCAAGTTGATTTCATCAATTCACATCATTATCGGTCCAAGCTTACTATATCAAATCACATCATTCGTGGTCCAAGTTCACTTCATCAATTCATATCATTCTCAGTCCAAGCTTACTATGTCAAATCACATCATTCTCGGTCCAAGTTGACTTCATCAAATCACATGATAGCTTTAATGCTAACAATCACTCCTTCGGGTATGATTATCTACAATGATAAAATGCTTAAACATTTCATTTTGGATCTTTTGGTAAATATGTTGTAATATTTTTGCATTTTATTATAGCCACATGTTGTGAGTTATTCTAGATTAATTTTCAATATTGTGATCTAATTTATATTGTCCAAGTGAGAGAATGTTGGAATAATTATTTTTTGGACATACGTAAATTAGTAATTTGTCTATATTAACTTAGTGGCCAAATGTATCCATTATTGTTATTATTTTTTGGGTTACATAAAATGATATTGTTTATAATGTGATTATACATGCGATTGGGTCAACTGATAATAGGTAGGCTGGACCCATTATTAATTAATCATAATTAGAAGAGTCCCTACGACTGCCCATAGCCAGTTATTTTATTCTACCCTATTTAAGAAAAAAATATAGTTCTCTTTTACGCTGGGAGAAGTTTGTACACATAATAGTTCTAGGTTCTAATTTTTTTTAACCTTACATAATATGATGTACTCGTATGCCATAATCAGGCTACACTAGAAATCCTAAATTTCTTATTTCTTTCATATAGCTCATGGAAACGATAAAGTGAACAAGAATAAATTGATTCTAAGAGAGGTTGGGCCAACACCTAATTATTCCCAATGTTTGAATTGATAACGAGAAAATAAAATTGTACAAAAAAAATTAAAATATTTTTTGTATTTTTAATGAGCACTTCGAAGGTGTAAAAGGAATGGAGAGGATACGAAATGTAATTGCTAACATTAAACTTCATCAAATCTCAATCTCATGCATAAAGTCATTTACCTTCTTTCTAAACAAATATCAATTTCAACCCATAATAATACCCAAGTTCTAATTCTTTAGATGAATGAGCCTAAATTTCCTTATTAACAGTTAATTACTTGATCAATTATATAGAAAAGACTTGTTTTTGCCACTAGGATTTTAAGACAACAAACAAATTATGCTCTATTTCTAGACAGGAGCTTTCATTTGGTATTTTTATTCAAATTCAAATTACAAATGATATTTTTCAATACCCTAAGAATCAATTATCAAACCATGAATCAACACGATAAACAATAAGCACAGAAACAGAATACTAATATTGAAAGGAAAGACATATATATAAACCCAATACTGATTACATGAGAATTCAATTGATTACATCAAACTCTAACAAGATGAGAAGAATGAACAATAGAGAAAGATGGATATAAAAAGAGGAGAAAAGGGATTCCTCCAAACCCTAGATGTCATTCCAAGGCTACATTTTTCAGACTCTACCTGACCTCTAGATGGAGTGGACTGTAGTCTCCAGGATGTCTAGCCTTAATGAAGATACCTTTTTAAAAGCACAAAGGTGCTAGGTCAGCAAAGTCCGTGCCTGACCCGGCTAAAGTGGTGTTGGCCACAATTCATCTACGTCAAATTTTTATCTTTTATCTCCTCTTTCAAGGGCTCTAATTCCGATCTTCTTTATTTAATGCTTCTTGCAAAATTATTTGACAAAATTAATGGGATTTAGAATAAAATTTGATTAAAAACTCAAGTGACCAATTATTTATGGCAAGAAATAAATTATTTATAAAAAGTGATAAAAACATTGGATTTAGCAGGTTCCAAGCTTAAAAAGAGTTGATTTCATTATAAAAATAAACTGAAAATAAGATAAAAATAAATGTTATCAACAATCTAAAAATACTTTTAGGCTGAGTTCAAGAGGGGGGTGAATTGAACTTTACAAAATTTTTGAGTTTATTAAGCAAGGAAAATGTTTTAAGCAAAATGAAAGTTTCCAAGAATCTCAAAGATCAATGATTTAAGGTGCAACACAAAAAATCAATCAATTTGAACACGAATAAATCGATTTATATGACTATTTCAAGAAAATCAACTTTCACACAATGAGTTCTTGAACAAGCAATGTAAAATTAATATGCAGTCGATGAATAAGCAAATTTTCAGTCCAGTAATCAATATATTGTAACACCAGATTCAGTCACGAAATCAAGGCAAAACAGAATTCAATTTATGCAACTAATGAATCATATTTTAAATATGCAGAAAAACAATTGAAGAATTTTGTTGATCTAAACAGTTATATTTAAAGCAAACCATAATTAATTGAAAAGAGTATAATTGACAGAGTTACACATAGAAAGATTTTTATATGAATTAAGCAAAGAAGATAGTCAATGATTCAAGACTGTGATGTTATGCAAGCGTGAGTGATTTAGTCAATGAGCAACGAATTAACCTATGCAGAAATGAATGAAAGGTATAAAACAAAAATAAATGTAGAGAAAAGGGTCAGAGAGAATGCACACAAAGCAATTATACTAGTTCACCCTTCCTCAAGGGTTACGTCCAATCTTTCTTGCAACCCTAGGAAGAAAATTTTCACTATGAAACGCTCAATTATACAAGCTTACAATCAAGAACACCTCTTGCACCCTGTAAGGTCAATCTCACTACTGAATATTCAAGCTTGCACCCTACAAACTCAAATTTTCAGATTTCACCAATACTAAACCCTATAGTATTACCAATGTACAACTTGAATAAAAAAATTACAGTTTATAGAATATTACACAACACTTAAATCAACACACGTTCAAGATTTAGGTTGCAGAAAACTCCCTGATTTCTAGTAAATATGAAACAGTGCAGAACCTTGAAGAACACCAATGGCACCTTGAAAATCAAGTCTTGAATTCTTGAGAATCAAATCTTTGTTCTTTGAAAAACCAAACTATTTTGTTTTCTCTCTTTGTATTCTCGTTTTTCTCTTCTGTTTATCCACTTTGTGTATTCTGGTATTTAAAATAGATGATACCCAAATAGTTTGTGAAAACAGTTCAGTTTGAAATTAGCGCACGAATAAATCAATTTCTTAAAAGTGGAATCAATTTATTTTTGTTAAAAACTGAAATTTGAAATGATTATGCTTAAAAACTTTTTACCCAGATTGATTACTTTGATTTAACTATGCCAAAGATTTTCCTTAGTTGTGCACACGAATCATCCTAACTTTTAATCAGACTCACTCATACGCACTGGAAATTAACTAAGTCTTTTTCTTCATCTTTCAGGATTGGCTTTGCTTCTATCGAATTGCTTGACTTCATCAAATATTGAATCCTGTGAGATTATTAACACAACCGAGCAGATTAGCTTTCTTCATATGAAGGTTTTCTTCTCAACTACTTGTGTGCTCAGCTTTAGCCTCGAACTCTTAGCGAAATATGTTTCTTCATATGAGGGTTTTCTTCTTGGCTTTAAGCTCTTCCACTGTGCGTTCAACACGTGCTTTCCTTCACCTTGAAGTAATCTTGGCTCAACTTTTTGCTGCCTTGCTTAGTTGGATCTCCATTCAAATTAGACCATTTTTTAGACAAAGTTCACTAAGCAGCAACGTAGGTATGCTCAGTGCTTTGAAAGCATCTCAGGTCCTCTTCAACACTAATTTTGCTAAGCATCTCATGTCTCGTGATCTGCGGATAACTCCATGCTTGGTATTGGTTTGCTTAACTATTTCACAAATCCTAGAACCTTTGCTCAAAGGTTAAACAATTTTTCTATTTCTAATGAATGTAAGATTCTAAGTGGAATTGAGTTTAATTTGACTAAAAAAATTCCATTTGCTTTCATTTAACTATCATAATCAAGATGGAAAAAAGTATTTTAGACACTTATCACTAATAGATTGTATAATAGAAACATTTTTGTAGAACCATTTAATAGATAGCTTAATAATAAGGATCAAAACATGAGCAACTACAAGAGTAACTAGAAATCAACACACGAGAATTTATCCTAGTTCACCCAAATTCGGGCTACATCTAGTTTCTTTAAGCAACTGCTTAAGAGCTTCCACTAACCAATACACTTGGTTACAATGAGTATTCTCACCTCTCTAGGTTATACTTTCTTAACCTCCCCCTAACTTTCAAGAAAACAAAGAAGTCTCTCCAAGAAAGCACAAAGAAAGTTCACAAGGGTATAACTATACAATGTGAAGAATTACAATGATTTAACACTCAACCTAACAGACTAGACGTTCTGACAGATTGATTAGGAACTCACTGTAACTTTTGTATTTTTGGCAATATCACTTGAACAACTTGAATTGCTTAGTTTGGTCTTGCATTTGTTTTTCACCTCCAATCCCGTTATCTAGCTTTTTCAATCTGTCTTTGATACTTGAATTGATTAAGTTTGGATGTTGCAATATATTCATATCTTCATCTTTTTGGTAATAGACACGTAAAATTGAAAGATTGGATTTGCAATCTTTCAATTTGTTTTTGTTTTGAAATTTTTAAGAAATCGATTCGAAAGTATTTATAATATGGATTATTGAGAACAAATTAAAACATAATTAGAAAATCTTTTCATTCAAGATAAGACGTGATATTAAAATCATAGTACTTGAGATTTTAAATTATTCCAATTGTTTCTGTTAAAAAATATTTAGAGATATTCACAATATATTAAAAAGATATTTGCAAGATTTAATTTGAACAAATGTATTTAGGAACATAGAGATTTTAGAGATATACAAAGAAAATGGTCAAACAGAGTCGTTTTCAAATATAATATATTAAAAAGATATTTGTAAGATTTAATTAAAAAAAAAACTATTTTGATAGGATAATTCTGAAAGAGATAATCAAGATATATTTGTTTCCTAAAATCACGTTGTTATTCTTTTATTCCACAAAACTTGCAAATAAAATCTTGTTATTTTATGTAATATTTCTTTGGTTGAACTCGTTTTTTTCAAGTATATGTATTGTAAAGATTTAGTTTTTCAAAATTAACTATTTTAAACAAACATGTTACAAATTCATCATACAATTTAACATGAACAAACTGTAGATGGTAAAAGGATTTATTATAAACTATAACTTTTACTAACCACTGTTAGATCATTTAAATCACATATAAAACATATAACTCAAATCACAAATAAAACATTCAATTTAAATTTTGTTATGCAATCAAGTAGTTTTATCAAACTTTCTGTCATGAACACATGTTGTAGATACTTAGAGAGTTTATTGAAAAGTAGTGTAGCTATACAAAATATTGTTAGAGGGGTCAAGATACAAGTAATCCATTCAATTAATTTTTGTTATCATCAAAACATAAAAATATAAATTCCACATATGATTTTCTGATCATTACACTGTCTAATGGGTCATAAACGTCTAATGTTTCATCATACTATCTAGGCAAATCATTGAGATAGTCTAAGATCTCAACAGACTTCTCATGATATTATTTGCATGTTGTCTAATTTTTTATTGTCTAACAAGATGTCTAGCTAATGACATATGACATTTATCTTCCTAAGATGTTTTAATTTCACTTGATATAATTTGCCATTTACTAAACCTTCTTAAAAACGCCTTAAAATTTAAGTTTCATAGTTTTGTCATACTTAAAATTGTAATTTATGTTTTGTTTCTTTTAATTATTGTTTGATTTTTATTTTTTCTAACTAACATAGAAGTAAATTTTATGTTATTACGTGTTTCTAAGATCAAATATGTTTTATAAATCATGGTAAAAATATTTTCACTTAACTCAACTTATGTTATAAATTTATTGTCTTTGATATAAAAAATTAATTTAACATGTAAATTTATAGATTTCTAGTCTAAATAAAAAGAATCCACAAAAATTTATTTACTTTATCTAGTTGACATGTTTTATTTTTAATTATAAATTTTCATCAAATATATAATGAAAAAAAGGAAGATTTTAGGTTATGCGTATTACTCCTTAATCATTTGGCTAATAAAAGTATCACATTGTTAGTCCCGGTAACTCTATACACCATTCTCCTTTTAACATAAAAAAAAAAAAAAAATGTCTAGCAAAACACAATATTAATTAAGCTATATACATGCTAGGAAAAACACATGTACTAGTGGTATTTGTATTTTCATTATGTAATTGTTTTATAAAGTTAAAACAATTATTGCAAAGTTTTATTTTTAACATTAACAATGTATATATTAATATAAAATTTAATATATTTCTAATATATATTTATTTACAGAATTATTTATTTTTATGTTGTTTTTGTCTAAATTTAAGTAGATGGTAAAATTAGTTTGGTCCTAATCGTAACTCCTCATTGAGTTAGTATATGGGCTTATTTGTTAATAATTAAAATTAAAAAATTGTAAAAACACAATTTTTTATATTTATTATTTGAAGAATATAAATATATAGTAATATTATAATTTAATTATATTAAATCATAATATTTTATATTGTAATTTAATATTTTTTAAAAATTATTAAAAAATGAAGTGGTTTTTATATATTATAGATAAACATCCCATATTACCCCCCAAAAGGGCAAAGTCCCAGTCCTAACAGCAACTGAATTGAAATTTAAACATGGCTTTTGCAGTTAGGGCTTTATGGGCAGTGAGAAAGAGCTGCAGAGGAATGCCTCACTTCTTCCCAGATCCTCACCGTTCCTGTTTGTGCAAGCATGCACATTCAAATTCAAATCCCCTTCTCCTCAAATTGCTTCAGGTTCCCACCTCACACATCAAAACGACGCTGGATCAGGAAATGCCTTCTCTTCAAAACTCACACCCGTCCTGGGACTTCCTTGTTACCTCTCTCTCCTCTTCTTCTTCTTCAGACAAAGCTCGATTGGTACTAATACTAATACTAATATTCTATTCCCGTTTTCCGATTCATCATTTTTTTAACTGCGTTGATCTTTATTTGATATGGAGAAAAATCAAGCAAACGAGGTTAACATTGTAAATACCAGTCAACTAGAGCTTTCCTTTAACTATTATTGGTTGCATTTCACATGACAAATGTTTATTTTGTTTATAATTAAAATTAAAATTTATAATAAATAAATACTTTTTTAATATATTAATTATACTTTGAATATACCTTGGATGATTGAAATTGTTATATAAGATTATTAAATTCAAAATACATAAATACTTTTTAATATATGGATTATATTTTTAATTTTCATTGAACAGTTAAATTGTTATATATGATTTTTTAGTTGGTGATAAGAAAAAACAGAAGGTTGAAAGTGATAAATGGTTAAGAAAGTTAAGTAGAAGTAGGTGAAGACAAAAACAATACGGTTTGAGAGAATTGAGAAAAATTTGTTTCACTGGTTGAGACTAAAATGCACATTTGAAGTAGAGAAAAGTGAAATTATTGGTAGTCCTTATGTTTGAACTGTGTATAATGCTGCACTGGATAATCCACTGATTACAAAATGACAAATTAGTTGGTTTAAGAAATTGTGAGATGAATTTTTGATAACGTATATCCATTTTTTTTAGAAAAGTATTATAGCAAGTTATAACTTTGATTTTACTACATACCAAATGTATAGATTGTTAAAAGTGCCTTCTAATTAGCAAGTTCGATAGGAATTTGTAAATTTATTCACACTTAGGTTTCTAACATAAGTGCTTAACATGGTTTTACTGTGATCTGTTTGAATTATAGTCAAAGTATACCTGTTTAAAATACTTGGTTTCAGTTTCTCAATTATGTGACCAATTATGCTTGGTTGATTGACTATACAGGCTGTCGTGATCAATATTTTCACCTGTAATATTATTGTACGTGTCAGGTTTTGGAATGGATTTTGGAGAAGATGCTGAAAGAAAATGCAAAAGACTGTGATATCTTCTCTAAACTCATCTTTCTATGTGGAAAGGTGAAGGACGTACTGCTAGGAATGCGTGTGTTTAGTTCTATGGAGGCTATTGGAGTTAAACCCAATTCTATGGTTTTCAATTCCCTTATAAGTGTCTGTTTGTCTTCCTATAATGTTGTCACAGCACTTAGTTTATTTGAGATCATGGAGAGTTCAGAGAGCTATAAACCTGATTCTCATACTTATAATATGTTTATTTCAGCATTTTCCAAGTCAGGGAATGTTGATGCCATGTTAGCTTGGTACTCAGCAAAGAAGGCTGCTGCTGGATTTGGTCCCGATCTTCAAATGTTTGAATCCCTTATATCTGGCTGTGTTAATTCTAGAACATTTGAAATTGCTGATGCAATTTTTGAGGAAATGATGACTTCTGGAATTGTACCTAGTGCATCCATAATCGAAAGTATGCTTAATGGGATTTGCAAGCAGAAGAGATTGGATCGAGCAGAGGAGTTTTTCAAATTTGCGATTGATTCTGGATGGGAAGTAAATGAGAACATGGCTGATCAGTTAGTAGCATTGTATCACCAACAAGGGAAAGTGGAAGAGATGGAGGCGCTACTTGAAACTATGACAAAGCCTTGTGCAATTACTACCAGTGTTCTTGCGCGGCTTCATTGTGGGATTGTGAAGATTTATGCCATGTTAGATAGGTTGGATGATGTAGAGTTTGCTGTCGGTAGAATGCTTAAACAGGGGCTGTCATTCACAAGTGCAGATGATGTTGAAAAGGTCATCTCTTCATACTTTAGAAGGGAAGCTTATGATAGACTAGACATATTCTTGGAATGTTTAAAGAGTGGCTATGTGCTTAATAAATCAACTTATGACTTGTTAATATCTGGCTATAAACGAGCACACTTACTTGAAAAAGTAGATAGAGTGATGAAAGACCTGAAATCAGCTGGTTTAGCATGATGGTTATGTTGGTCTCTGGAACCATCTCAGGCGAGGAAGAAACGAGGCATTAAAGGTAAACTACCAGTTGAAGCTTCTGCGTCATGAAGTTCTAAACACCTTCTATGTCATGATTACAGACGAGCTCCATCCAGTGCTTCGAATTTTACATAAGCAACAAAGTAGTGTTGTTAGCAGCCAGTGAGTGTACTATTGCTGTCAAATAAATTTTAAAAGTTCAGTGCCATTTTACTACCTCTCCCTCTCTCTATCGAGCTAACTAAGGGTTGTGGAAGGGTTTATTGTATCATATTAAGAGTATAATTGACGAAGGGCTTGCAATTTTGTCTGGTAATGTGTCTTCAACAACCTCAACCTCCTGTATTCTTTTTCTTTATATTTATTTTGGGGGTAGTGGTTTCACATTTATGTTCCAAAACTAGAATAACGATGTAAAGAAATTCCATATATCATGCCATATTGGGATATTACTGATGCTTCTTCTCAAATATTTTATTTTCTAAAAGTGATCCTTGCACTACTTTATACTCATGGGATGCCTCAATGAAATTAACATAGTCCAAGCTTCTCATCCTCTGCAGAATATAAGTAGAAGCATTCTTCCAGCACCCTGTATTTCTTAAAATACTGAAAATACTCTTTTTTGAATGGTAGAATTTGGAATACAATTTTTGTATTTCAGATTATACAATCTTTAATACAATTTTTTTTTATTTTGGATTGTATATTTGGATTATAATATTTTTTTAATTTCAGAACCTATGATTTAAAATACAATTTTTATATTTTAGATTATACAATTTAGAATATGTTTTTTTTATTCTGGACAGTAAAATTTGAAATATAATTTTATATTTTAGATTATAGAATCGAAATAAAATGTAATACAATATTTTTTTTATATTTCTAATTATATAATTTGAAATATAATTTTTTAATTTTAGATTATATAATTTAGAATAAAAGGAGTTAAAGAGTGTAAGGTTTATTTATTTTTTTTATTAAAATTGTAATGATCATTTTATTGTGTCTATTGAGGTGCATGAAGAAAATGTGGAGGTATATGAACAATGTGTTGTATAATTAATAAAAAGCATTTTTGCTTCAATGCATTTTCTCCGTTTCTGTTATTGGACTGTGTAGCTATTCTGTTCTCTTGTTATTGGGTCATAGTTGTTTCTAGCCCGTGGCAATTGCTTCTTGCACTCCATCAGTGTTATGTTATATCATAAATACCCTTGCCAAAAAACCATAACTTGGAGTTGTTGCCTTTGCGTTTTTGATAATGGCGGTGGTGGACGTTGGTGGTGGAAGGAAAGGTTCTTTGACAGTGTTTTGAGGTAGGTGGGTGTGTTTTTGGATGATTTAATGGTTGATATAGGGGTGTAGAAGGAATGTTATGTGATGGAAAGGATTTTCGTTTCGGAAAATGAAATTCGGAAGAGGGTTACGGAGTGGGAAAATGAGTTA
>Ga0099825_1007155_pt1 | contig 13678 bp, 5 predicted proteins | sample SiratroredBW_FD_76838 | JGI IMG/M metagenome (GOLD analysis project Ga0099825, IMG submission 76838) | Root nodule microbial communities of legume samples collected from California, USA - Siratro red BW | ecosystem: Host-associated > Plants > Roots > Nodule | place: USA: California | collected... | reverse complement strand
TGCTTCATGCCATAAAAAGACAAGTTGAAGAAAAGAAGTTTACTTACGGTAACTCTTGAGACTCCCACTTCCATATTTGCTCTGGGGCACAAACAGCATAAATCAGCACTGATTCACCCCTCAGAAAGCAAAATCCCAAGACCCCATTTTTCAATCTTCACAAACCCACAAAGAAAGAGAGACTAAAGAATAGATGCATACCTTGTTATCATTCAGGTGGTCTCCTTGCCCATTTGCAGCCATAACCTGAAAAATCAAGCCATTAAAAATATGAGAACCCTTCAAATTCTCATCAACACTGGCACACTAGTGGTACCAAAAAATGAAAACATTATGTGCCTAGTTCGTAGACATTGTTAAAGGCCAACCACTGTTTGAAGCATGGAAATGGCAATGAGTGCCAAGATCATAGCTGCAAAGAACTTAGCCATTGTTGCACACACAATATGATCACAAAGCCCCTCTTGATTTGGCAGAAGCCTGTGTCTAAATCACGAATCAAGAGCAAGAAACAAGAGGGATGTTTGAGGAGATGCTGGGATCCTGAAGCAAATGATGGTGGGGTATTTATAGAAACATTGGAGGGTGGGGATTGGATGCAGCATTTATTGGGTGCATTTAGAAGTAGAAAGTTGTCCTCGATTTGGAGAACCAACGTCTGACACGTGTGTCAGCACAAAAATCATGACGGTGATGCAAATTTCATTAGATCGGATCATACGGTCAATAAAATACATTAATTTAATTAGGAAATGCTAAGCAACTTGGAACATAGCCGCATGTTTGCTGCTCCTAGAAACTACCAGTCTTAAAATACATGCACGCTCCATAAGTCATACGGAGGGATACGAAAAATTAAGATTCAGTTTAGATTAAGAACCGGATTTCGAGTAAATTTAGATGAAATTATATAAAAAGTTAAATTGTTTGAATTAAAAAAAATTTATTAGATTAAAAAAATATTTATAAATAATAGGATAGATACGATTGAAATTATAATTTTTTAAATTGTTAAAATGAAAAGATTATAAATTTATTTTTGTAATTGTAAAATAATTAAAAATAAAATATAATTAATTTATTTTGTGTAATTGATGAATTTTAAAAAAATTTAGAAAGTTGTGGAAATATAAAATTACATAATTGTCTTTGAATTTAAATATAGCTTTTAATGAAATAATAAAAATTTGTTGGATTTAGGATTAATTAATTTTTATACAATGAAATTATAAGATTAGAAATTTTATGTTTATGGTTAAAATCGTGAATGATTGAAGAATTAAAAATTTCAATTTGATTTGATTTTCTAAAACCAAATAGCCGAACGAACTTATTTCCAATTCTCAAATAATTATCAACTGAAATAAATTCTTTTCCTAAAGCAAAAACAAATCAGTGTGAATGTTTTGAAATATTTTGAATAAAACAGATCAGATGCAGCATATATTTCAGATTCCTAAATTTTATTTGAGCACTGCAAGCATTTAATTTCTCAATTAATTATTAATGCAGTGCATTTATGAATTTAAGTCAATTCGATTAAATAGTTTTTGTTATGCAGTAGAGAATAAAAAAATGTACACCTTTAAAATTTGAAAAGGGAATCTACAGAATCAATCAGATTAAAATCTTATAGTGAATTTTAATTCTTTTAGCAGTGGAAAGCTTAAGCTTTGCTGTAATACTGGAACCAAAAATCTGCACAAAGATTAACTCTTTAAATCGTTTCCTAATGTATCTAATTAATTGATTTAGGTACTCAAACACATTAATAATGTTTAGTTTTTTAACGGATCTTATAGAATCACTGTATCCAAAGATTGATTATCTCTTAAAAAAATAAATCTGATTAATTATGTGATAAAAATAACCACTTATGTATTTAAAATACATGTATAATTGATTAAGAATGTTGTAATATTGATTATGGGTTAAAATAACACGTATAATTATGACTCCAGAAAACATATATCATCGCATAGGTATGCTGCAATAATCGATTATAGGTTAAACAAAACACCTATAAAAATCTCTAATCTCTTTTACGTTTATATGTAATCTTTATATATCTGAATAGTAGGATATTTCTTAGTTTCACCTCTAACTAAGCATTTCCATTATGAAAGGGTGCGGATTTTCATATTTCCATCATTATTTTTCAACTGAAAATTTATCTTCATCATTGTTTTATATTTAGAAAATTTGTTGTCTCTTATTTATTGAGTAATAAATATGTTCATGTCTTTAACTCTCAAATATTAATTAAATAGTTTTCTATAAAAGTAAATTTACAATAAAATAAATATGATAGTATTAAAGATTTAATATCAAAATAATACATATTTTTAGAAATGGTTTAATTTGATGACTATGTATCTCAATATATTGATTATCATTATGCCTTTTCTAAAAATATCACATTAAAAATTAAAGATTATCATTAAATATTTAATATCAAAATAATACATATCACGTTAAAGATTATCATTATGCCTTTTCAAGAAAGTTGTTTGCTTGAAACAACTCTACACATGTTATTTAAGAATTTATTGATATAAACACTTCATTTCAAGATCCTTTTTTAGAAAATTAAAAAATGAATATATGCAAACATAAAATAAGAATTAATAAGTATTTGACATATATCATGAAATGCTTCAAACTATAGTTGTTTATAGCTATTTAAGCAAAAGTTTATCAAACAAAATATATAAGGAAAAAATGTTGTATGCTTATTCAACCATAACAAACACTTGCATTTATTGAGATATGATGTTTATAAAATCATGTTTTATTCTTTGTCTTTAAACAAATAATAAAAAAATAGCTTTTTAGCTACATAATAAATTACTAGTGTTTTGGTTATTTAAAATAAGGATAAATATTGAGAACATAAATAAGTATTGTGACCATTAGAAGAACTGAAAATACGGATTCAATAAATACGTACATACTCATCTATATGCTCATATCTAATTTCAAAAATTAAATATTACATATACTCATACCCACACCTAATAAAATTGAAACAAGTTTAAATAATACATTAATAAAAAATATATTTATCAACCTCATTTATTAAATTAATCAAGATTAAAACATTCTCATAACTAAAACATAAACACTAGTAGTATTTATTTTTTTTCACAAATATAACTCAATATCTTTTAGCGTTGCTTAGGATTTTTGTTTTAAGATTTTATTTCTTTCAATTGACATCAATTTCAATTATTTTCAACTTACTTTTCATCCTGCATACTTATTTTGTAATGTGGCATGAGATTATTTTTCAATCAAAGTTAAGTGGTGTCTTTTAAATATAAATTAGATTTTTTTATTTAATGTTAGTTAAGGTTATGTTTCAATTCAGAGTGTTTAAATTATTTTAAAAGAAAATATTTCTAGAACCATATAGCTCCATAGTTTATCTTTTATTAAGAAAAATATCTAACCATGAAATATAATTTTATAATTTGTATTTTCTAGAGGCAATTAGATATCATCAAGTGATTGTAATTTTTGTAAGAGATTTCAAAGTAGTAACACTCAATTATTTTTCCATTAAGGTCGGTCATGATTATTTTTGTTTTCAAGGCCACTATTGACATACTAGTTTTTAACCATTATAAACCATTTTTATCCATTAATACTTTCTATAGTTATTTTCTTATTGATGTTTACAATAATTTTTTTTTTCTCAATGTCACCAATATTTTTATCCAAACAGTCCAGTAATTTTTTGTTTGGATTGAAATTATTTTGTGTAATCGTGACTAATAATTTTGTTGTTAATGTCAACCAAGAAAATTTTTAATCGACATTGATGTAAAAGTTAGTCCAATAATATCTCACCTAACAATAAACAATTTCATAAAATTATTCTTGAATAATGTTGATAGAATTAATTATAATTGACATCAACAAAAGATAACGTTGGTAGTTAGTCCAACAGTATCTCAACGAGCAACTTCACAAAATTAATCCTAAATAATGTTTATAGAAGTAATTATGATTCAGATTAACAAAGGATAACATTGGCTGTTGTTAATCAACAAAAACTATTGTTGATATCAACTTAATATTATTACCTATATTTTTAAAATTTTAAATATATTTAATAATAAAAAATTGCAGTTCGTAAAAGAAAATATTGTATATAAAAAGAATAAAATTCAATAATTTTTTTTGAAAAAAATATCTACATAAATATTTAAACAATAATACAAATTTAATGAAAAACATTTTAAATTTTTTATGCTAAAATTATCTATTTGAATACAGTAAACGTATTATTATCTAAATATTAAAAATTAAAGAAATATATAATTGAGAAGAGTATTGGGGTAAAATAAAATGTAAATATCCTAAATATTTTCATTTTACTTTAATATATTAAGAATAAAAAAACTAATGAATAAATTTATCATTTTAATATGTTTTATTACACCTGATGTGAGTTAAATTAGAAATAATTATTCATCAAATGAAACACAATAATTTTAATAAAATAATGGCTTTTGATCATTTAAACTTTTAAATTGGTCTAAACCACAAGCTATTTGAGCAACATTTTACAATTTATATATATTAAACTCATACAATTTTTTTTAATCAGACATGATTTTATTTTAAAAATTTATATAAGTTTGTAAACAAATGTCCAGGGCTATTTTAATACCAAAGTTTGGGCTCAGTTTCTCCCATTTTAATTTTTTTGATTGCTTTGTCTTTAAGGGTGTTAGATAATAAATAACATTCCATTTATGATATAAGTTTAGATTTTAAGAAAAATATATATTTATATAACGGAAAAAAATACTAAAAAACTCTCTGAACTTGTGTTGCTAGAATTTGTTAAAAATATATATTTTTTTATTAGTTTCTCGTCCTGGTGAGGAGAGTGATTTTCATATGGTGGTTGAAGTCTGTGTCCCTTTAACTTTTTTTAGTTATGAGAATAAAATATTTCATTTTCCATTATTTATAAATTAAATTAAATTATATTTTATTTATATAAATATTGTGTATTTAGTAACTTAAATATTTAATAAAAATGTTGATATGATATCTTTGTGATAAATAATCTTATTATTTCCATAGATACATAAATGCATTGCTTTCATAAAAAAATAATTTTAGTAAGAAATATATATATATTATTAGAAAGTGAAAATATAAGTAATTTTGAAAATTTTATGTAACTAAAGTTATTTTATAGCAGAGATAATATAATCTTAAATCTTTTACAAATAAAAATTATTGAAATTTTGACACTTAAGATTATTAGTTGGGAAAAGAAATATATCCTCCAATATGGCATACTTTCTCTTAATTGTCCAAGCAAGTGTCAGAAAAGTAGATAGCATGTGCTATCTCGTTTTGTTTCATATAATTTTAAATGTCTAAATTCAAATAAAAAGTGAAGAAAAGGAAGTTTTTTGGTCTACTAAACCTAATATTCGAATAAAATTGATTGATTCTGTCTTCTTCTCTTCTGTTTCAAACGTGAATTTGCAGTGTAAACCCTGCAAAAGTAGTTGGTAATTTATTTATAAATTGTATCTAAAATGGAAAAATGTTGATGAGAGTTATTACAGGGTTGAAGTAAGGGACAAGGAGCATTGAAGAGGAGATGGTGAGAATTGGAAATTGAAAGTGGAATGGATAAAGGGGCCCACATAGATAGAGGAAAGTCAAGATTCATCAAGTGTTTCAAATTCATTTTTCTTTTATTTATTATTTATTTATTTTGGAAAAACAAAATCAAATTATTCTTCTCCAATAAATGAAATCTGCTCTTTCCCAGTCTGTCAGTTTTGCATGTGCCACCACGTGATAGCAGCTGCGCCCAATTTACCATTATGCGCTCAATGCACTTATTGCACTTTTTTTTTTATGTCTTGAACTAAAAATAAATATAATAACTTATATGTAAATACTTTTTTGTCTTTATATACAGCACTACATTTTCAATTCAATGAAGATCCATAATTGATATTTTCAGTGTGCTTTATGATAATAATACCATACAAACTTCCCAAACTTCCCAAAGGATGGCTGTTAAAATAAAAAAAAGATTAACTTAAAAAATATATGTGTACATATAAAAATAACATATGATAATATTTTATATCCCCTGATTTCATGCTTTTTCTAAGAATAGAAGAAAAAGATAAAATATTATAAAAAATTAACCACAACACATTCCTCAATTGTCTTGCATCATCTCTTCTTCCCGTAATTTGTGTAACTACAACAGAGTGACCAAACATCCCCATATTAATTTATTATATTAACTTGTGTTCACATATTCTTGTATTGTACATTGGTACTACAGTCCACATACAAAGTAAGTACATGCATCACATTATTACACATACCAATTATTATTTTATTGTTCTGTAAAAGTGAGTATCGTACCCCTTGTTACAATCTTTACATTTAAAAAAATAACTTTACGTGAATTGTAAAGTTTTTATCATTATTTATGCAATTGTTTTAATAAAGTATGAATATAATTTTAACAATTTAAAAAATCGTTAAAGAAATAATTACCAAATCCTAGCTCACTTAAACTTTAATAGACAAAAGTAAGCAAACAAATGTGTTTAGTTCAATAAAAATAAACAAAGGTATCGAGGTTTTACACAAATAGATCTCAACTTTTATCACAAGTACTATTGTTCAACTTTTTCATGTTGCCCTGCTTTACTAGATACTTTAATGGAGAAAAAAACTGCATATAATTCACCCGACAAGACTATAAAGTGCTGAAGTTTCATAGTGGAAAAATTATTTGCCTAGCATTACGATTTTAGAGACTTAAAAGCGAACTAAAAAAAATAAAGTTTTTTTAAAAAATTAGTTATTACTGTTTATCTTTTTAGTATAATTTTAAAATTAAATATTTTAAAATATTAAAATTTTATAATTTAATAATAAGAGTAAACGCAAACTCTTTCTAAAATTTCATCACATAATGCATTTTAGAATATTCTAAAATGCTTAATGAAAAATCAGATTGGGTATAAATATTTACAAACCGTAAACCTGAAGCAAAGAGATGAATGTTGTTATGAAATCTCTAGTACTTGCTCGTAACAAAATGTAGATTCATTTTCATAAGAAACCAAACCAGGTAAATGTATTACTAGTCATTGATGTGATATTTCAGTCTTGTGAGCTAACAGATCCCAAACATGTGTTACCAAACCTCCACCTCTCCTTATTTTTTCAGAATGATAATCTGTTGAGCAATTTGATACAGTATAACACAACATCTCCACCCACACGCTGCATATGATCTGCCATCTGTTCTCCCTTAGCATGTTCCATTTTGATGTGATAATAGTTTCTAATTTGCTCTCTGAATGTAAATACTGGGGAACTCTTTCCACTCTCATAATCCTACATGCTTCTTTTTCATCTTTCACACATTGTTCTTTCACTACCATCATACCCTTTAGTTTATCACAGGCGTGTTGAAATATTATCTTGACAGGGGTGTAGACAGCATACGAGGACGCATAGCTAGGAGGTACATCATGTAATTGGACAATAATCTGGCCATTTGGATTTTGGGGCTTGAAGCATTGACATCAACATCTGCATGGTAGCATAGCATATATATCTGTTGCAGTGTGCCATATTGTAATACTCTTGTCGAAGTCTCGTTTAACACTCCATTTGATATCGTTGAGGGAGCCATACCTATGGAGTGAACATTCCCCTCGTTGGTTGAAGAGCTTTAGTCTTCTGACTCCATCAATATCTTTCATTTCTTGAACCATCAGAGCTTTCAGTAAATTTTATACGTGTTCTACGCATGTTCTTTTTCAACCCCAGGTCAAAGCCCCGGAATTTTAGAATTTTTCTAAACCTTATTGGTTTGTCATGAATGCAAAAGCTTAGCAAGTTGAACTGTGGCAATGAGTTTGACCACCTTTCCCAACTTCTGGCTCTGGGTCCAAGAATTCTTGGCCAATAAATATGGCCATTGGTTATTGGTTATATGCTTCAAGATTTCAGAGGTTTAAGACGAATGAATGATATTTTTTTAAAAAATTAGTTGTCATTATTTATCTTTTTAATATAATTTTAAAATTAAATATTTTAAAATTTTATAATTTAAAAGTAAAAGTTAATACAAATTCTTTTTCAATCGGCTTCAAATCTAAAATAAAATACATACATAAAACATATGAATACAAATATAAGTTCACAATATAAAATAAATTTTTAAAAACAACCTTATTTTTTTAATCGTTTTAGATTTCTAAAGTCTTATTTATCTTTCTATTATAATTTTAAAATCAAATATTTATAATTTAAGAGTAAAAATGAACGTAAATTATTCTTCAATTAATCTTCCACGTCTCTAAGTCTCCAAATAAAGATATGCGTATAAATATGCAACACACATATAAATGTATAGTATAAAATGATGAAATAAATTTGAAACTGAAAACAAATTGAAATAATATTATAAAAGAACAAAGAAATAAAGAAAAAAAAAAGGAGATAAGTAGAAAAAAGAAAAAAATAAGTGAAAAAGTTAGGTAATGAAAGGATATATAAAAAAATAATATCAATCTCTTGAAATATAACAAAATAGAAAAATTAGAAAATTTTAATTTTTAAGATTCTTTAACTGTTTACTTTTTTTCTAAAAAAATATTATTAATTTATTATAAAAAGATTTTTATTATTTATTAAATAATATTTATAGTACTCATATAAATTTAAAACTATTAAATAATATTTATAATATATATATATATATATATATATAAACTTAAACTCAATTAAAATATTTTAATTTTTTAATTAATTTTTAAGTATAATTTTAAAATTAAATATTCTTTTTATTTTATAATAATATATAAATATTATATTAATAAATAAGACATAAATATCCTGATTAGAATTGTTAGAAAGATAATGTGATTCTTTTATATTCATAAATTTAATGTTTTAAAATTTTGAATTAAAAATAACGTAATTCCTTTATATAGTTGACTTTTTCTTTACTTTTTTATCTCAACAATTTTAGCCGTGATGTTTATGCCTTATTCGTTTCGTTGATGTTGATTTATTCTTTTTCCAATTGTTTTCGTCTTATTCATTCATGTTGATTTATTCTTCTTCCAATTTTCGTCTTATTGATTCATGTTGATTTATTCATCTTCCAATTGTTTTCGAGGAATGTCAAAGAAAAATATCTATCGAAACAAATTAGGTTCGATCGGGTTCACAAAGTTATTTAACAGGTTCCATGGATTTAATCACTTTCAAATATACTCTATATTTATGGTAAACAAATTATGTTGGGATAGAGTGTTTTTCATTATTGATACTAAACCTTATAAACTCTAAATCCTGAAAAGTAATTATCTTAATATTATTAAAGTGTATCTTTTTGAATTTTGGCTATATATCATGTGAGTTTATCATTTATTGGCCTAACTGAATTTGTTGTCGGTGATCAATTAGATAAATTCTCTTATTTAAGACATAGAACAGAACATTGAAATAAACTCGTCATCTTCAAACGTTGTTCCCATCAATACACATGGTACAATGTGGATTTATCTCAATTACGAAAATTTCCCTCACAAAAATTCCTATACAAATATAAAAATAAAACAAATTCTTACGCGTAGAGGGTGAGAGAGATGACCTATAATTCGAGTCTGCCTTTAAACTTTGCCACATAGTGTCTTCCACCACAGCTTGTGGGCCACACGATGAACAAAAAATATGCAGAACAGGTTCCAACTTGATTTTTTTGCATGATTCCAACACATGAATCAGGATCAACATCAGAAGCAATAATTAGCAAAGACATGTGCAATGCACATGCAACTAATCATAGAAGATACAACTGTGTCGCAATTGTCTCCACGAATTAGAGCAAGTTCACATCAGAACAGGTTTCATGCATTGGTGCAGTGATTTTGAAACCAGTTATTGTAACCATCACCATTAACAAAAGTAACTATACTTGGATGTTTAAACTAGTCTTAAGGAAAAGGAAAAGGAAAAGGAAAAGGAAAAGGGAAGGTAGAATAGTAGTAGTCATGTTCTTGCATGTGGGGTGCTTAAATATCCCCATGCAACCCAATTTATTTGAAGCACACACTGTCTTATCACTCATTGCTCCAAAATATCACTACTTTTTGGATCTCATATTACCATCATTAAAGTACTGACATAATAAAAGGCTTTTCTAAACATTCAAGGGAAAAATGTTTCTCTTTCATATACTATTTTTTTTTATCAGATTTGATATTATTTTTTTTTTACTTTCAAGTCAATTACATTAGTTTTTAATTTTTAAAAATGTGTACTTTTATATTTCTAATTTTATTTTATCTTCGTAAAATAAAGAAGAGACTAAAATTATATGTTTTATAAATTAGAAGATTTATTTAAAATTATAAAGACTAAGATGGAGATTGAATCATATATAAGGATATTTCTTTAAGTTTCATACATCTTTTTTTTCTTTCTGAAAGGAAAGAAATTACAATAATCGTTTGTTTATATTTTGTCTGTCTGCGTAAAAAAAAAAAAAAAAAATTGTTCCAAGTTAAAGATGCGAAATGAATGAATACACTTAGAAAAAAAATTCAAGCTAGGTAGAGAAACTTCAACTGTGGAAGTTAAGTTACTTACTGGTTTGTTTTTTATGCATCCTATTATATTACACATTAAGAATTTTAATAACATTCTACTTTAATAGTGCAAACATTTAAAAATTTAAAATAGGTCTTACATATTATTTCACATCTTCATACTGTATTTTATATTTTTATTTAATTTTATCAACATAAAATTGTAACTTTTGTACTTTAATTTAAAATATCCAAATATAAAATAAAATATTATTTTAAGTATATAATTAATAGCACCTTTTAGTGTAGACTTTCAAACACCATCTTCTTTTCATGACTGGTTTTGTGGCATTATTTCCTGCAAATGCTGAAAAGTTGAAACTATTTTTCTCTGATTTCCATCCATAAACCTCTATTAATTTTACCACCCTCACCCTGACGCCACTTAGTATATATTTGGATGAATTTTTTTCTTAAGTTCTTTTGAAAAAGAAAAATAAGAAAAATATTAAATTAATAATATTTTTCATAAGATAAAATTAATTAATGTAAAAGTTAAAGAAAGTGAAACAAGTTATAATAAAGTGTTTATGCAAGCTAATTTAGGCTTAAATTAAATTTAGTTTATGAAAAATATAATTTTAGTTTCTTTTGTTTTTCTCTCTTAAATAAGTTTATAGAGAAACTTTTCCAAATATAACTTAATGATTTGAGATCTCGAATACCACACTTCTGTGTATTATCGTTTTAGTAGAGATCGGTGAAATTATTTTGCAATAATAAGAATCTGGTTCTTATAGAGGAGTCGTTAACCATGTATATTTTGTTATAAATTTAAAAATAAACTTATTTATTCATCTTGTATATTTTAAATTAATCAAATAAATTCTAATTAAACTAATTGAAATTGTGTGAAAACAAATTCAGCATATCATGTCCATAAAATAACTACTTAAAAAAGTAGAGGTGTTTTTGGTATAAAAAACAGGCGTTGCCATGCTTTGGTGGAAATAAATTTGTGTGTAAATTTTATAAAAATTTTAATACAGTGAATATAATTTTTTTTTGTATTTTGTTTTTTTTTAAGTATATGCAATAGAAACAACTTTTTGATGTTTTAATTTTTTTAGATAAAATAACGCAGCAAAAATAAATTGTGTTGCGTAGTTTTACTCCTCGAAAACCTGTGTTATTTGGATGTATTTTATACTAAATAAATATACTTTTGATGGGAGGTTTAAATAGTAACTTATCAGGTCATGTACAAGGGCTGGGAACAGGGCTACTCAAAACGTGGGTTCAGATTTGAAGCCCAAATATAAGTAGAAAGGAACGGGCCTTAAAAAAACCAAAACTAGAAGCCTGGTGAGTATTAGAAAGGATTAACCTGACAAGAAAATTTAATCTTTCGGCCACTTAATATGTTTGGGTTGAACCAGAACATAAAAAAACATTGCTAAAATTGATTTAGAAATTTAATTTATTTAGTAATTAGTTTAGGTAAAATTATACTTATTTCTCAGGATATGCCTAAATTGTTCTTACACTTCCTCTAATTTTAAAAAGATATTTATCTCTTTATATTTTTAATAAATAAGCATTAATTTTTTCTAGTTTTTATAGTATTCTTATTTTTATTATATTTTAAATGAAATATATTCACATTTTTTATATTTTTAAAAAAATCATACTTTTCTCCCTTTTTTATTTAAAAAATACCATACTAGTAAAATATAAATAAAATTTTTGAGAATTAAAAAATAAATTAGAAAAAATAAAAAAAATCACGTTTATGAACAAAAGTTAATAAAAAATTATTATTTATTAAAAAAATCATAAAAAATGTAGTATTACTAAATTTAAAATGGTCTTGTTATATATTTTAAGAAACATTATTTGATAAAAAAATAAATTAAATATCTTTAAAATACATTACTAAATTTAACTATGATTATAATATGTTATTTTATTAATAGCATTATACATATATCACTCAAACTTATGCTCACACCTTATATATTTAATGAATTATTTGATTAGATGATGATAAGGTTTTAGTCCATTTTATAATAGATCTTTAATATCATATCATCGTTATAATTATGTTTAACTTTTTTTATAAACTTAATTTGGTGAAAGTTGTGAAAAAAATATTTAAGTTAATAATGTAGGTTATTTTTTAGCTTTTTTTTGTAAAAATAATTATTCCGTTATTAGTTTAAGTTAGAATTAGTTTATTTTGATCAATTTCTTGGTAAAGCTTATAAAAAACTATTTAACTTGTTATGATAGTTTTATATGAATTTTTATCGTAGAAGATAAAAGTCAATCCTTGAAAATGATACTTTATCGTGACACGGCTAACCTTAAGCCAAAAATCGTGAATCGGGTTGATCATTGTTTTTTTGGACAAATAAAGGTCGAAAAATTTATGAATGATATACGGAATCAAAGCTATGATATTAATGAATGGAGATAAGATATCCACATATTGCATAGTAATTATCAAACTTACTAATAGATTGCATGATTTTTCATTTTTTGATTAAGAAAAGGAAGTTGAAATCGATAGTTGCCATTGTTAGTGGTGTAACTATGATCCATAAAGGGACACGCATTATGTGGAGGGGATAAAGAGGGAGTACAAGTGAAAAGATTTGGTTCATGGTACAATTTGAAGATGAAATGTTTTTTTCTCCATTGTATATTCTCTTTCAACACGATCTTGATTGATAATTTTGCAAGGGGGAAAATAATTCAGGTGGTTAAGGCACAACAATCATAAGGGTAGCATCTTTTAATAAGCATCCATTCCAGTGCTTGTATTATTGATTGGAAGCAGGAGAACAAAATTGCCAGTTGTGAAGTGACACAACATTATGAATCATGCTAATTTGCTAATATTGATTAATTTGTGTACTTGCTTTGTTGTTCGAAAAGCTCTCTAAACTTTGATCCTGTGGCATTTGTTTTGTGTTTCACTATGGTGTGCAGTGGGAGAAAGAGGCATGTAGGACCATAGAGGGAGTTGTTAATGCAATTGTTTGTCACAAATAGCTGTG
>Ga0099825_1007153_pt1 | contig 13679 bp, 8 predicted proteins | sample SiratroredBW_FD_76838 | JGI IMG/M metagenome (GOLD analysis project Ga0099825, IMG submission 76838) | Root nodule microbial communities of legume samples collected from California, USA - Siratro red BW | ecosystem: Host-associated > Plants > Roots > Nodule | place: USA: California | collected... | reverse complement strand
GGGGGGGGGTGTGAGGTGAGTGGGGGTGGTTCTAGATCTCTTCGTTGATATGGTGGGTATGTCTTTAATCTGATTCATGGAACTCTGTCTCCCATTCAATTTATTCTTGTTTTCATAGTAACTAATTAATGGCTTGTAATATTTGCAGGGCAATCCATACTCAAAACTGGAGATAGGCAATGGTTCTTTTTCTGTCCCAGAGATAGGAAGTATCCTAATGGTGCAAGGTCAAATCGAGCCACCAGACATGGATACTGGAAGGCAACAGGAAGGGATCGTAATGTGATATGCAATTCTAGGGCAGTTGGAGTGAAGAAAACCCTGGTTTTCTATGGAGGCAGAGCTCCTAGTGGCACGCGGAGTGATTGGGTTATGCATGAATACACCATGGATGAAGAGGAGCTTAAGAGATGCCAGGGTGTTAAGGTACCAAACTTCTTGATTTGTTTTCTTAATTGTTTTGATCATGGTAAGTGTAAATTTACTGACTTTGGATTTTTTATATAAATTCATTATCAGGACTATTTTGCGCTTTATAAGGTTTTCAAGAAAAGTGGACCTGGTCCTAAAAATGGTGAACAGTATGGTGCACCGTTTAGTGAACAAGAGTGGGCAGAGGATGATGACATAGTGGATTTTAATACTAAAACAACTGATCAGGAGGCTCCAAATGTTGTCTCTGAGAATGGGAATGCACTGCATCCTTTGCTTGATGACGAAATCAACGACATCATTAGAGAAATTTTGGATGATGATCTTGTCCTTGATCAGCAGCATGTGAATGGTTATCTTGACTTTCCTCAGGTCTGTGATCTTCTCAAAGTTTCTTATTTGATTTAGATTCACCTTCATTTCCTTTTTGTTTATTATGTGGGTAGGGTGAGGGGTAGGACACATTTAGCATCATATACTATATATGCAATTATTTCTAATTTTCCAAGTTCTGATCTTCTTGTCTATAAACTGATTCCCCTTACCTAGTGGGATAAAGATTATTGTCGACGTTGGTTATAAACTGGCTTCCAATATGACAGAAAAATTAGCAGCTTATTCATCTTGTTTGGTAAAATATATATGAAAAGCTGCTATATTATGTGGTTTTTGAATTTGTGAATACCGAAAAATAATACATTTGAATATCTCTACTATAAATAAAGAAACTGGAAGGCAGTTTCATTTATTTGTTGATTGTAATGTTGATCTTCCTTTTTCCTTTATCAGATTTTTCAAAGCTACTGATGATTTGTTGCCCTTTTAATTTCTACACGTCATTTACTGATATTTGTCCTAAAATTGTGTAGGTTGTTACTGAAGAAACACAAAGTACTGTTGTGGATCAGTTCTCTGAGGAGGTTATGTTCCCTGACACAATCAATCCTAGCTGTCAATTTTTTGATGTGCAGCCCAGCTTTGACTTCAATCACCCAGTTACTTCTCATTTACAAGTTTCTGAAGCTTCTGAGGTTTCTTCTGCCTCCAACATTAAAACAAAGGGGCTTGATTTGGATGAGGATGGCTTTTTGGAAATTAATGATCTCATTGATACTGAACCTACATTGGCAAATGTGGAAAATCCCGTGGAGTACCTCCAGTTTGAAGACGGGTTAAGTGAACTTGATCTGTACCAAGATGCAGAGATGTTTCTTCGTGATCTGGGGCCAATTATTCACGAAACAGATTCACATGCATATACAAATGCCCTTGTCAGCAACAATATCGAAAGTCAAAGTCACCAGTTGCAATCAAATCCAGAGCATGCCAACCAAACTGTTGGTGAATTCTGGATGCATGGTGAAAGAAATACCCTGATTCCATCAGAGGAAGGCTTTGTTGATTCTTTTTCGCTATCATCCCCAGGTATAGTCAACAGCACAAGATACAGTGTTGCTCCACTGCCAAAAATTGATTTTACTTTCTTTGATTCGGATGGAGATGCAAGCTTCCCATCTCATTTGTTCTGAGCTCTTCACAGTTTAATGCTCTTGATTGACATGCCAGCTTATGCATGGCAGAAGCTTTTCTGGAGTATAAAATTTGTGACATTTTGATAGCTTTTAAAACTCAAATTAAGTTTTCTGACTTTATATTCCCTCTGGGAAAATGAGAGCCGAGCCAGTTTCAAGTGTCTGTTCTGTAAAATCTAAAACAAATGTCGTAGGCTATCCCCTAATATATGCTAGTTTTTGTTTTTTTGGTCATGTTTTAGGTGTTGTAAGTGAATCACTCAGCTTTCCTACGGAAGGCAATTACAATCAAAGTAGCACCGTGGAAGACGTTTCTACAAGTAGCTTCTCCTCTTCTCTCTGGGCTTTTGTTGAATCAATACCTACTACTCCTGCATCAGCTGCTGAAAGTGCTTTGGTGAATCGAGCATTGAATCGGATGTCTAGCTTCGGCCGGGTAAAGATCAGGCACACAAACATAGCTGCAGGTAAAGACACTGCAACTACGAAGAAAGCAGGCAGAAAGGGATTTTCATTCCTTTTCTTCCCTATTCTTATTGCTTTATGTGCTTTTTTGTGGGTTTCTGTTGGAAACTTAAGAATATTAGGGAGATGTATCTCTCCTTGATTATTATATATATCATGTAAATCCAAAGTTTTACTGCGAGGTATATGTTGCCTGGGATGTCCCAGTTGTGGGAGACCTCCCCGTAACTGCCAAGCGGTGGCTGTTCTAACATATTCTCAAAATAAAAGATATCTTTGTGAATATTGAGGGCATTATAAGGCTTGTGGGGTAAGCCTAATGAGCCTTAATTGAAGAGATGGCAATGTACAGGAATTTGCAGGTTGACATGGTAACCAAGTTTTTAAACCCGTCTAATTTTATTTTTTAATTAGTTTATAGAGTTTGTTTTTGGGCCCATGTAAATCTTGTTCTTTATTAACCTGGAGAGCATTTATTTTGGAGATTGATTGTTCATGGATAAGATCTTATTTTGTGGAATGTGTCTTTGTATCTGTGATTATCTTTTGTTGGTTATAACGCCTACATTAGCATTAGATTGTTATTGTTTAAGAAATAACCGGCCTGCATGTGAAGAGCTAAGCTAAGTCTGAGAATCTGGATGGTTGGACCGATAACCAGTCAGGTCATTAAACCTGGGCAGTTCATGAAGCTTGAGAGCTTGAGAGTAATTAATTGATCAAGAATCGGCTAAATTGGTCAGATTAGGGCAAGATCATCAGATGGTTTCAGAAAATTGGTTTTGGATTCGCTGTTCGTAGCCTCACAATTTTGCTTTAAGAAAATCAAACTATTAATTTTTTTTTGTTTATTGACAATGTAATCAAAATAATAAGTGCATCTCTGAGGTAACAAAAATTATTCAATCAAATGGAAGTTAATAAAAATAAACAATTTAATCGAAAGATTTTTGCCATAAGTAGTTATTTTTATGCCAAAGCTTTCCATTTTTCAGTTCATGTTTGCTAAAGTTGGAGTAAAACATTCCAAATGTTGAGTATTTTTGTTAATCAATTGATCTATTTTCTGCGTGCATTGTTTCGTTTCATTTATGAAATAATGACACATTACTACCAGATCTTTCTGAGTTATTATTCTTTTAATATCTCAGTTTAGTTTGACTGTTGTAATTTCCTCCGTTTCTTCTTTACTTGTCTTCTGTCCTGCCCAGTGTAATGCAATATTAGGTTGGTTTTTTGGTTCTGTTTAAGTAAGAGCTTATTCATTAATATGTGTAAATGTGTGTGTCTTTTATGTATTTGTCTGAATCTATTTATTTTAAAAATAATAATTTTTATTTATTTTAATAAATAAGGCTTTTTATTTCTTAAGTGATTATTTTAGTAATGTTTATTTCAAAAACACTTATTTTAATTTTAAACAGATTCATTCTTATTATAATAATTATGTTTTGACCACACCGTTTCATTGAAGTTAGTGTTATATATCTCCGAAATATTTGACTTGAAGAAAGCAAATGTACTAGTTCAAATTGTAATTGTATGAATTGTATTTGTTTTTTAATTTATTTTGCATGTCAGTTCCTGTGCATTAGTTGATGCATACAAATCATTTCTCTAACGATAGTCTTGGATTTGAGTGTGTATATTATACATATTCTTTTATACAATTTAGTTATGTCATTATTGGAAATTTGAGTGCTCAACTCTCATTTTACTTCTTGAAGCGGTAGTGTTTGTCACCCATTTTCTCCTCTTATCATAAATTTAGTAATAATTATTAAATCTAGTCAAATGAAGCTATTTACAAATGTTTAATTTATACAGTAATATTTCAAAACAAACCAAATGCCCAAATAAAAAAAAAATATGAAGTACAAAATACTTTTAGATGGATATTTTAAATTTTAGTATATCATGTCAGGGTTCTATTTAAATAATTTTTTTGTTCGTAAGTAATACGGAAAATGGGAATAAGTACTTTTTATAAACAAAAAATAAGAATAAATTAAAATTAATTTCCAAGTAATTTTAACTAAATAACTTATTATTGGAAAATTTATGTATTAATACTCTCAATGCAGCCTGATGTGAGAATTTATCCAATGATAAATGCATACCTAGTTTTACACCTGCAGCTTAAAGTTTTGTTGAATATATGATATTAATAAGTATTTATGGTTTCATTAAGACAGTGCAGCAAGAACCCTTTTTGCATGACACATGTTCCAATCAAGAAACCTCAACATGGCTTCAAGAACTACACCAATATGTTATTCCCCTTTTCACTTGGCAATTTTGATTTTCTTGGTCACTTTTTTTCTGTATAAAAATAAAAAAGCTTCAGCATTATGCTTAATCTAACAATGTTCATTAGTTACTATTGAATATGATAATATATATTAATTTAGGTCTTATAGTCATTATTCTTAACTTAGTTTTATTAATTATGTCAATTTGATAAAAATATTATTAAGAAAGTGATGTGTTAGGAATATTTGTGTAACGTCAACTATATCCTTATTACAGTTCAATAAATTAGTTGAGAATCTATACTCTTTAAACATTTATGAAGGGTTTTCATTTTTAATATACATATTTTATATTCTTATTTTATGTTTAATTATATTTTAAAATTAAAAAATTGCACACACTTCAATAAGACATGTTACGAATTATTTATATTTTTATCTAACAAAATTTATGAAGGGTTTCTTCCTTTAGTGTACGTATTTCATATTTCTATTTTACCTTTGATTATATTTTAAATTAAAACAAATAAAACTACACACACTTCAAAAACAGTGCACATTACAAATCACCTATATTCTTATATAATTACTCACTATATTCTGTTATCTAATTATCATTATTAATACTATTTTTTCTTTTAAAACATACAGAGACACATCCTACAAGTTAAATTAAAGATTACATTATATTGTGACGTTAATAATATTTGCTAATAACTGACACAAAAATAATTTATTAATCTGGTAAAAGGTAAATAAAAATTAAATCATGATAAAGACAAATCTAAGTATATATATATATATACATATTAGTTTATTATTATTTTATCATTATTATGATATTATGACATACAAATATAAGTGTAAGGTTATTCAAATAACAAATATACGTTTGGGAGTAAAATAAAGTTTAACTTTGTAAATATATCTATACTTTTTATAAATAGTTGGAATTAAATTAATACTGAAGAATATAATCTTATTTAATTTAATCTAATTTTGAAATGATTTTTTAAAATGTTATATTTCAACCGAAGATACTTATAAACACATGAAAAAACAAAACACAAAAAAATGAAAGGAAGTTAATAATCCCAAACCATTTGCATAAAAATCCTAAAAAATAATAAACACAAAAAATGGTAAAATAAATGAAGAGAAAATATGTAAGAAGATGCAAAGTTTGTTAAGTAACGACTTCACTCTTTCCTCATCAAAGATCAGTAACAAAAACAAACAACAAGCACAAACCATTTGGGACTAAACCACCGAAACAATAAATTACAAATGATTTCTTATGATTTTTTCCCCACTCTTATAGTAATGATTTTCAAAAAAATATTTTAAAAGAATAAAATATTCTATTGATTTTATTTTGTTTATAATTATGAAATATATTAAAACTAGTATAAACTTTTAAGATATATGGAAAGTATAATTTTAGTATGTAAATAATTTATATATTGTATATAAATAATCAAATTCGTATATAACTAAATGCAGAAAATAATTAATGAAATTTTATTTTAAAAAACACTCAACTAAATTATTCTTTAATAAAAAAGATAAGTAGACACACCCTAATCCGAAACACCCCTCCAGATTATAAATAAGTAAAAATGGTTATTTATATGATGTTTTTATGAAAATTATTATACCCTTTGTTTTAAGTTGCTAAAAAATATTTATTTATATTCTATCTCTAATATTGTGCTGATTCATTAAAAAGTGATCTATAAAATATTTTTAGATGTTTCTTTTAGTTCTTTTAACTTATATTTTTTATTATATGTTTTCTATAAAATAATGATTACTTTGTCAATGCAGATAACATAAAAGGGACTTAAAATGTGTACTTTCTCAATAGATTATATGACACTTATTTCAACATAACGGAAAGGAAATAAAGGATGATGGATATAACACCGTAAACTCAAAAAAAGAAAAAAAAATCATTTTATTAGATATTTGAAAAAAATTAGTCCGATATTTTGGACTCAACAGTTATTTAAGCAGTAAAGGTTTTTTTTTTTTTTATTAGAGACTCGGTGGATATACTATATATGAATAATATTTTAATTTTCAAAATATAAAAAGTCACACCCTAAAAATCTAGTTATAAGTATTATAGTTATAAGTATTAGATTTTGCTGTCTTTTAAGGTTAAATATTTTATTTTCACATTATATAAAAAGTATTTCGAGTAGATTTTTTTAGGAAAATATATTGAAAAATCCAATACCAATGATTCACTAACAAAATTACATAAAATATTATAATACTAAATTTAATTCATTTTTATATATTTTTTTATGTATTTTGTCTTACTTTATTTTTATTTAGTTTGAGATTCTAAATTCACTTGCATTTCTAATAATCTCTTCTTCGACTCAACTTTTAATTCATTTCACATTGTTATAGTCTCTTTTAATAAAAGTATTTTTTAAAATAAGAGTATCTTAATAATAACCTTTATACTATTATTTACTACAATGAGACTCATTTTTATGAAATTTTGTCAATAAAATTTTTATTACAAGAAATCTAGAAAGTTGTGATTTATCATTCATTTCATTTCATGTATTTGTTTGTGAGAATTGATTATCAAAACAAATCATCAATTTTTATATTATTATTTGATTATTTCAATGAGGATATGTTAAGAAGATTTTAACACTAATAAATCATGAAAAAATTTATATAAGAGACTATGACACTGCATTCAACCAAATATCTTAAGATAATGAATTTTTGAGTTTTTTTTCCTTATATGTTAATTATTATTATTATTATTTATTGTGTGAAACTTTAAACTTACTTGTATTCATAACAAAATGGATATAAAGGATAAAATAATTATTTTATTGTCATTCAATCGATATTAAGATATAACACCAATCAAACTCTCTATGTATCATATTAGATGTCTAAATTTTCCTTGATACATAGAAGCTAGTCTATATATTTTTATTAATGTCATGTTTTTCGTTATTTCATGATACTATAACAGAGAAGATAACACTTAAAACTGAATTAACTTATACTAATAAGAATAATATTAAAGTTACAAGCTATTTCATCTTTATCCCATTCTTAAAATTTCATATAATTGCATATAATTATAATAAGTTTTCTTGTATGAAAAAACTCTTAAAAAATACATCTTTAATGTTTATAGAGTTTTTAAAATAGATTGACTTAAAAAATTCACAAAACAAACTATATCGAAGTTAAAAAATTGTGAATAAAATTAAATCTGGCATTGTTTAACTCCCTGGAAACTTAGGTTGAACTAACTTTTTTTATAAAATAATTATGTTACTAATATTATCGCTATTAATAACAATAATAATATTTTAAAAAGATAAAAGTAATATTAAGTTTTTTAAGCACCTAGATATATTATAATTTATATTTATTTATTTATATATAAGATAGTTATATCTAAAATTTAAATAAATAATGACTTATTTTCAAAAGTTCTATAACCAAATCAAAAATTATATTACATGCAAGTCAATTTGATTTAATTTTTTAAAACTGAATAACATGTTTCTTTTTAATTTATTTTATCTGGTGTGAATATACTTTTAACTGGATAAAATTACATTGCAAACATTCGTAAGGTTAATAGCAATGTAAAAATTAATAATTGAAACTACAAAATAATTAAAATATTTTATCCACAAATAAAAATTACACAAACTTAAAATTAATTTAAAACTGATTTATAATTTTATACCTTTTAATTTGATAATTTATGTCCATGTACATATTTGTCCAATGATTAAAATAATAAATGAAGAAGATGTAGATTGGTCATTATAATTGAATTGAAATTTTATTAAAAGTTGTTATGAATTTTTTTGTTCAGACGGAATATAAATAAAAAGAAACTGTTCCCGGGTTTCACGAAAAATGAAAATTTAGAAGTGAAAGAGTGCCAATATCAGTATTAGTCACAAGGATTGGTTTGTCAGAAAATTTATTTCTCAATTTATTTCTATAAAACAAAAATAAAAACCCTTTTACTAACACAACAATAGTGTCATTGCTGAAGAGGAAGAAGAAGATCGAATCGCAACACCGAGTTTCTTTGTCTCTCCCAACAAATTATGGTTCTGAGGAGGAAGAAGATGGAGCAGCGCTTCACCTTCTTCTTCTGCTGTTGATTTCATGGCCACCTCCCAGTCCCAGCATCGCTGCGTTTTCGGTATCCTCCCCTCTCTCCCTCCTCGCACTTTTCTGGTTATTCAGTGTTTGGGTGTTGAATAGATGGGAAATCCAATTATTATTTGTCTTTAAATTTTCCATCTTTGTTATTGCAACCTTGGATGCTGTCAATTTCAATCAGATTGGAATTGTGAAATTCATGACCGTTGGTTGTTGGGTTTTGACAATTGTTGTGATTTTGTTGTAGTTGGGAATATACCGTATGATGCCACAGAGGAACAGCTTGTCGAAATCTGCCAGGAGGTTGGCCCAGTAGTCTCATTTAGGTAACTTTGAAAAAAGTTAAACACTTGGTACTGTCAATGATATTTTTTTTTAGTTTTTTTTTTTTTTTACACAATTAGTATTTTCTTCCACCCTGGGAATAGGGGATTAGTTATAGACTTTGGTCCTAGAAGTTTTTCTTATAAACACTTACAGTAAGAAAAAATGAAATAAGTTTCTCCCACAAGTTGAGGTGTATAAGTTTCTCTTATATGGTAAGAGCTTATGAAGAACTTTATGCAAGCAAATTAATAGTTATGGCTAGAAGTGGCTTTCCAAGTCTTTTTTAAGGGACAAGTTTAATTATGAGATTTTTTCTGTAATGTTTTGGAACTTCCTTTTGCTTTTTGACCAATGGTTTATTTGGTTGAAGACTTGAAGTATTTCCATCTTTTATCTGCAGATTAGTTATTGACCGGGAAACTGGGAAACCAAAAGGTTATGGATTCTGTGAGTATAAGGATGAAGAGACAGCTTTAAGCGCTAGACGAAATCTTCAGGGTTACGAAATTAATGGGCGGCAATTACGTGTTGATTTTGCTGAAAATGACAAAGGGACTGACAGAAATAGAGAACAGGTATATTGTCAAATTTTCTTGAAATAGTGAGTAGTTATTCTTCCGAATTTTTGCTATGTTTACTTTAAAGAAAACACCGAGTCACCTGGAAAGAAGCTCAAGTCTAAACCATTGACACTCATGCACCTGGAAAGTCATGAGTTGTCTCTCATATTTATATTTTTCAAAGTGCAAAGTTTGATCAATATGAAACCAAAAGGGAATACCTTTTAAGTTACACAAATATTTTGTTGTTCTCACACTGATCATTTTCTTTTACTTCTTGATAGTTTCATTTTTTGACTAATTAAATAAAGTCACCCGTAATCGTGTACTGGAAGTTGGTTTATTACTGATTAAATTGCTTGTTTTTTTTTCTTGGCACAGGGCCGCGGTGGGCCTGGAATGACAACAAATGTTGGTTAGTTCTTTTGCTCTTGCTATTCTTTTATGTTGTAATAAATTATCTTGCATGTATAGTCACTGCATGCCTTTTTCATCCTGTGTTTTTCATTTTCTCCTTCTCTGTATTAAAGACCCTCAGAAACAAGTTGGTGGTCCTGCTGTCCACGGGGAAGCTGTTCAGCATCAGCCTATTGGTCTTCATATTGCCATAACTGCTGCAACTGTCATGACAGCGGCTCTGGGCGGTGCTCAGTTTGGCATCCAGTCAAATCAAAATAGTTTGCAGAGTCAGTCAGCATTGGCACACGATCCTTTAACTCTGCATCTGGCCAAAATGTCCAGGAGTCAGCTTACGGAGATGATCTCTGAGCTCAAGGTAACTATTGGTTGTAGGTAACTTCACTTTCCTAGACAACCTTCTGTTGAACTTTTCGTTCTTGTTATGATGGCAGGGAATGGCTACACAAAACAAGGATCTGGCTCGCCAGCTGTTGCTTTCAAGGCCACAGTTGCCCAAGGCTCTTTTCCAGGTGTGTACTTTTCTCCTATATCAATTCCCCTGTGAATTTGTTCTACCACAGCATTCTTTCATGACAAACTTGTCTCTTTTTAGTTTCTAGATTTGCTCGTATGATTTAGATTTCCATTATGGCAGCTACGTTAGAAAGTTCACTGATTTGACCACATGTGACTATGTTAGAAATGAACAAACGAGATCATGCAAATTAAGATAGTTTGAGTAGAGATACTGGAGAACAATTTATCTGACTGATACACTTTCGTATATAAAATGACTTTTTGGATGACCTTTTCTCATTTTCAATATAAATGAAAGCTGAACTGTGAGTTTTTTTTTCCCCTTTTTGTATTGTACGTGATTCATAGCAGTTTTGTGAGGTCTTTCTGCTTGATGGAACTGTAATTCAGGGTTTGTCTGGTAGGGAGACAAATAACCTTTTCTTTTCTATCTTTTGCTACAATTTTTTTGGAGGAGGGAAGGGCTAGTTTTGTTTTGCACTAATTGGCATTCCAATCATTTGGTGAATAGATTAGGAACATTCCACAGGACGTAGTTAGTCTAAAACATATGCTATTTTTACATGTTTTGCTTATTTTGTGGCCTTCTTTTTGTCATTATACACTTTTGTAAGTTGGAAAAGTCAGCCTACCATTTGCCCTCAAAATCATGATTCATAATAGAGTCAGTCTTGTCTATGTAGGTCATGGTTACATGGTATTTTAGTAATACTTGGTTCCTGCTGTCAACCATTTTCATTCTGTTTTCTTTTGAAGTATTCCTTAATCCTTATCCTTGACTTGTAATTTCTCTTCACATAAAATCATTGTCTAAAAGAAAATATATCAATGTTCGTTGTGATGTATATATTTGTATATATCAATGATTGGGATAATTTCTTTGATCATTATGTTCACATTTTGATATGCAGGCTCAAATAATGCTAGGAATGGTGTCTTCCCAAGTGGTTTGTTTCAGTACCTTTCTGCTTGATGCTCATTTGTTTTATATTTTTATGCCAAATGTTTGTCATTTGGGACTTATAATTTGATTTAGGGTGCTATAAATCCCAACTACAAAGGCTGTGAATTGAACCTTTTAATTTGTAAATTACATTTATTGTGTTCTGGGACAGTTGGAATATCAACTACTATTTTCTTATTACGTGTTTTATAAATTGCCTGTGGAGAACAATATGTTTGGGCAGGCTGAGAAAGAAAGGAATAATAGACTTTATTAAGCAATTGAATACCTTGGATGTCTAGGCAGTAGGAGTTATCTGGAAATGATTTCATGGAAGCTGTATACATCAATTGTCTTGGAGGATCAGTCAAAATTTGGGTTAAAAATCTTCCCAAACTTGAGGTCTAAAGTGTAATAACTTACCATTGACAAATAAAGCTCAAATAGCTGGAACAGCTTGAGGAAAAGACAAGGAAGCTCAGTTGCTGACAATCTTTAAAGTACTTAATGATAAAGTTAATAAGATGCCTCTAGGACTTATATAACATCAACAGAAGCAACATAGAATAGCCCTAAACTATTATGATCATTTAAGGTTTATGTTATATCAAATTAACATTAAATTTATATTAGACTACTGAGACTTTTGTTCCTTGAGCTTACTACTTCTAGATCTTTAAATTTTATTTGTCATAATAATTATTGCAGTTACAAATGCCAAACCTTAGGCTGGTTTCAGATCAAACCTCACAGTCTTTAATGAATGAAGGTCAGCTGGCTCAGCCACCATTGGTTCAAACTCTGCCTGGCCTTCCTCCTCATGGGCAGAGCAAATTGCAGTCTGGTTTGACACCTTATGCTCAAGAAGGCCAAGTCAGCACCATACTTCATAATCCTCTGGTTTCTAATCAATTAACTGCTCATCCAAAGCCTCCAGTGCAGCCCCGAATTCCCCTTCAACAACATCCCAACAACCCTGTACTTCCTGGAACTTTGTCAGGGCAGCCTAATTTATTGCTTCCTCCTGTGCGCCCAGGTCTGGGAAGTTTATCTGTCAGGCCTCCAATTCAACCGACAACTTCAACTGCTCTAAACCAGCAAATGCATACCTCTTTGCTACAGCATTCTGTACATGTTGGAAACTCAACTGTTGGGCATAATATTCAAATGGTTCGTCCAGATGGCAAATTTCAGGTGCCAAGTTTTGCATGTGTTTTAGTTTTTTTATGTTGAGATATGGATTTTTTTTTTAAGAAAATCTATGCATTAAAAGTTAATATTATAACGTACCATGCTGCTTTAGCCCCACCTTTCTTTTCATGGGATGATTATTCTTGCTTTCTGCACTTTGTTATTGGTTATTGTTATTTTAGTAGCCATTTGTACTAGAGAAAGAAAGCAGATGTCTGTATCACAGGATAATAGAAATACAAAAACTAGACAATAGGAGAAACCCACATCAAACAAGCAAAGCTTCCATTCCAGCTATTTTGTCAAAGAAGAAACTTCTTTTGAGCACCATAAGGATGCCTGATATATCACTATACCACATCAAAGCACAGATAGAGTATTTATACTTTTTGGCCAATATGGGAAATATTTCTGCAGAAATGCTTGGCCATGTGTAAAATTATGAGTTTGTCCGTTCCCTGCTCATTCTACCCAGGTATGATATTTGATTTTCCCAACAAGTTGGCTTGTTTTTAGACCCTGAACTCTCTCAGCTGAGGTAACTTGTGAGTTCAACAAACAACATTGATCAAAGTATTACCAGTCAAGCCAAACACTTAACCTTTGAGGGAGCTATATCCCTCCTAAGTTGCTAGAGCAGGGTTGCAAGTTGAATGATTTCACATTGTAAAGTGAAAATATTAAGGAGTGCAAATCCAGTGCTCCGTTTGTATTTCATGTTATAAATAGGTGGGTACTTCATCCCTTTAGTTTTTTTTTTTTTTTTTTTTTTTTTTTTTTTTTTTTTTTTTTTTTTTTTTTTTTTTTTTTTTTTTTTTTTTTTTTTTTTTTTTTTTTTTTTTTTTTTTTTTTTTTTTTTTTTTTTTTT
>Ga0099825_1007152_pt1 | contig 13681 bp, 10 predicted proteins | sample SiratroredBW_FD_76838 | JGI IMG/M metagenome (GOLD analysis project Ga0099825, IMG submission 76838) | Root nodule microbial communities of legume samples collected from California, USA - Siratro red BW | ecosystem: Host-associated > Plants > Roots > Nodule | place: USA: California | collected... | reverse complement strand
AGCATTGTTGTGTTGGAGACAACCTTTGTATACTTTGCCAGATTTTCCACGTCCAATTATTGTGTTCTGATCAAAGTTGTTGGTGGATTTCCTAAGATCAGTGAGAGAAAATTGGTGGCAAAGCTCTTCTATTACTGTTGGATACTGTCTCCGAGATGAACTTGTTTCTCCAAAACATTTGAGAAACATTGTTCCAATTTCTGACAGACACCTGCTTCCTTAATCAATCACTTGTCACTAACTGAAAAAGGAAAACAATTCACCTCTACTCGTCTTCACTCTTCACAGCAAAGCTAACCTTATATATATATTCGTCTCTACTTTTTAATTGTTATTAACTTTTCTCAAGTTTACGCCGCGAATATTGAAAGTTCACACACACTATTTTTAAAACAAAACGTGGAAGCTGACGGATACTGCATACTAAATTGAGAATAACTTGAACTATCAATTCCACTTTCTGACAACCAAGAAAGAAATGAAACAAAGTATCGTTCAATTTTTTTTTTCTTTTACTTAAACGTGTACGTTACAACTTAAAACTTCAATCTATCTTTTTAATTAATGGTTGTAGTTGGTGTTATGGGCTTATAATATTTTTCCTGCTAGTTGCTTTTCTAATATATTATACAAATGATCGCTGATCGCATTGATGTGCAAAAATATATACAAAATTAGAGAGGATAAAGTTGACTGTATATTATAAATTTATATACTGATAAGTTCAATGATATAGGTGGAATAGCAAATGTTGGAGATGTTAAAGTATGAATGGCAAAGTGAGGATGTGGTTTTGGACGAAAGTTTTGCAGCTTTTTGATGTCATATAAAATGATAGTATTATACAAGCATGTAATATGATGAAGAAATGTTTATAGTCGTACAAATGCTATGCAGTTAGAGCTAAATAAAGTTCTGTTAGTAAAGGTTGAAAGAAAATGACCACTTCAAGAAACAAGCTGAACCTATTTCAAAGCAAACCTTATAAATCAGACAAGATTCCAACACAACTACTTTTCCGCAGGGATAGGGGAGTGAGTGTTGTTAAAACTTTTATTTTTATCTAATAACGAAACTTCCATCTTGATATATATAATAACATTAGATAAATCTCACGACGGTTTATCAACTAAATACTTTATGCTTATGTGAGTCACACAGCAGCCATCTAACTCTTAAACTGTTTAAACCTTAAATAACATAACTTGTCTATACGATTGGCTGTTCTATATATCAGTGTTTAATTATCTAAGAATACGTTATATTTCTTCAGTGTCACTGTCTTCTGTGCTGTATACCAGTTCAGCTCCTGGGTGAATAACTGTGGTGGAAAATAAGGTATAATCACCATTAGTATTTGTGATATCAGCTTGTTCCTGCAACGACAAAGCATGCTCTAGTTGCACCTCTACTTCACCCATTGTTGGTCGCTCGTCTGGTTCATACATCACGCATCTTTTGGTAATATCTATGAAGACTTCCCAACACTTTGGTGCAATCTTTCCCTTGATGCTGGCATCAATTTTTTCCTCAACAGGCTTCTCCAGAAATTCTCTTTCTATTGGCATTGCCACGTATTTCCTTCCACACACAACTTCTAGCAGAACCATACCAAAAGAATAGACATCAGATTTTTCTGTGATGGCATCGTCCGTGAAAAGCTCCCTAGCCATGTATCCAGGAGTACCTGCAAGTAAAAACATTAGCTTAATTAGTATAATGAAAAAGTTCATTTTAGCAAGAACAAAAAAATTTACCTGCCACAACATCAACTTTAATTGGCTTTGGCTTTGACATCAAGCGTGACCCTTTTAGGCTAATGCAGAAACCAGTGAGTTTGGGGTGCATGTTGTGGTCCAAAAGAATGGTTCTAGGTTTGACAATACGGTGAATGATGGTGCGCTTGGCTCCTGCATGAAGGTAGTGTAGTCCACGCGCTGCTCCTGTGCAAATCTCCAACCTTTGCTTCCATGATAGTTTCCCACGTTGTAGGTGTCGATCTAAAGATTCATTGGACATGTATTCGTACACAAGAATCTTCTCTTTCTTGTGGTTGCAGAATCCTATAAGAGACACACAATTAGGGTGACGAAGCTGACACAGCAACTCTACTTCATTCTTGAACACTTCACTGTGTTCCACAGAAAACCTCTTCACTGCTACTGTATAATTAGAAGCAGCATAATCTTGGAGATACCCTTTATATACTTCACCAAATCCTCCACGTCCAATTAGTCTCTTTCTATCGAAGTTGTTGGTTGACTTTCTAAGCTCCGCAAGAGAAAACTGATGGCACAACTCTTCTATTACTGTTAGATACTGTTTCTTAGATGAACTTGTGTTTCCCAAACATTTCAGAAACATTGTTCCAATGTTTTCCACTGACTAAAAACATTTACCTCTTCTGCTCTTCCCTCTTTACACCTAATTAACCTTCTCAATTCGTAATTTCTAATTTAAAATTAACATTTCACACTGTGATCTTCTTTCATTTCCGCGTTTTCATCAGTTTCTTTAGTCTTCATTGCAAATACTATTAGTTTAGACAAAAAATGTTTAAAAACTTAACTTCGAGGCTGATGGATTCGACTAATTGAGTTTAAACGAATTTACCAATTCGTATTTCAGTCAACCAAAATATGAATGAAGCAAAATATAGGTAAAATTTTTGTTTTAATTACTTGAACGTGGACATATATATACTTAAAATTTCAATTTATATATTTATAAATTTTACTAATTTTTAATTAACACTATATTAAGATTGTCATCTATATAAATTTTCCTTCTATTAAAATATGTTTAATTTTCTTCCTATAGTTTTCTAGTTACTGGTTTGTTTTAATAGTAGTACATAAAAACACAGGGGATGCCATTTTAAACAGCAAAATGATAGCTGCTTACAAAGGTCATTGCAAAAGTCTTCCACTAACTGTTGTTTAATAATAATAATGTCACTTATATGTGATAAATATATTCAGAGTTTGATATCATAAAGTTGACTGAGTATATTATAGATTGATAAGTGTTATTTAGTACATGATTCTTCTTAGGAAATTGTTCCATATAAGTTATTGCTAATAAAATATCATTAATATTGAATCAAAGCAGGGTTATTGAGTGGTTGGGGGAGAGAGAGGAAATTAAATAACATTCAAGTGTTATAATAAGAAATTTCGTCTTTAGTTGTTTAGTATTTTCATTATAGATAAGTGTCATTTTGGACGAGAGTCATATGAAATTGCATAAAATGAATTATAGTTAGTAAAGTATCAGCACTAATTAAATCAATCAAGATAGGTGTTTTCAGTTTTGGATAAGAGAGGGGAATTAAATAACAAAGCAAGTACAATATATTATAGGATGAAATTTCGTCTCGTTTTTTATTATTTTTGTTATATAGAAGTGTCAAGGTAAATTGAATAAACAAAATGCGATGGACAAAATTAGGTATTCTGATAATGTTATCTATGTCATTTTTTTGGTTGAAAAAACATTAAAGTAATTAAAAAGGTGTCTTATCATGATAAAATTTTGATTTTTTTTTCTAACACAATTCACACCATTTTTTTTATTTTAAATTATAATAAGCAAAAAAAAATATTCCTTTATATTTTTTATTTTTTTATTTAAAATTTGAAATAAGACTCGTAAATTCATATTTCTAGTATTTTAATATTAATAAAATGAAAGTTACGAACACAGTTAAAATACTTTTTTTTACACTTAATTTAATTTGTAGTCCAAAAGGTAGATCATATATGTATTTATTATTTTTTTGGATAGATGACAAAAGAAAGGCATTGATATAATCCATATTTTTCCTAACCATGCCCACTAACTGTTACTCCTTTAATTAAGTTAATTGATAAAAAAAATATCCATTTTAGCATTCTTCATTAACAAAAACAAACTTAACGCACTAAGGAACTATAATTTGTTCAATAATTTCTATTTTGAAAACGTCGTTTTGAGTTTAAAAAATTCATCAAGTACATGATGTTAATTATATTTTAAGAATTAAAAAATAAATCAATTGTGATGTGTAAAATTTCTCATGGATCAGTTGCTGTTTAATTCTTCAATTAATTTATTATTTGGCGCAAGGAAGATTTGACTATATCTGCACCTGAATCATGAAGGTAAAAGTTGCTAAAAAAAGTTAATCATAAGCGAGTAGTACTAAATAAATAAAGCTTTCAACTTTATTAACTTTTCAACGATAGGATTGGGTACAGTACTTAACCTTATTCTTTAACATTACATAATCACATAACAAACACTTTATTAATAATAATAATAATAATAATACTTTAAAACATATTCTATTCTTTAGAGGATTCACCGAAGACTATTCATAAGATAAAGCTGTAAGAAATTTGAGAGGGGCATTAATGTGTCTATAGTGCAGCTTTTAGGTCAAGAGCAATTCTTGTTCAAAGTCAGAACCCTTGGTCATGAAATTTTTCAAGAACTCTTCAAATGGTATGGCCTTGTAGATGGGTTGAGCACCAGAACTTATCAAAGACTTTGCTGGTTCCATAATCTGTTCGCTTGTTGGACGGATGAAATATGCAACTGTGGTCCTTGCAAATTCTGAATTTGTGACCACACGGTGTTCAGCTCCTATTAACCTTCCATTACTAATCACCTGCACATTGATTAGTCACACCCATTTAAGTTAAATTTCATCATGCAAAACCATATCATCATGAGCCAGAATTAGGAATCAAATCAACCTATACCTTTTAGTGTTTTTCCTAATGAGGTGATGTGTCAGAAAAAAGTGTACAAATATTATGCCAATTAATGTTCTACTTATATAATATATATCAGTGTCAAACAGTTGTTTATTACCTGCAACATAAGCCCAATATTAACCACAAAAGCATAAGGAATTGGTTCCACAACAATCCATTCTCCATCCTTGAAGACTTGAAGTCCATTGACATTTTTATCTTGGAGCAGAATGGTAACAAGGTTAGGATCCCTGTGCTTGGGAGCTCCCAAGGTTAAACCTGGTTCTGGGCATGGTGGGTAGTGATGAGCTAGCAGTAATGGACTATCACTAAGTCCACCACAACAGTATTTTGGGTCAAGTCCTAAACCTTCACATAGCAGCTCCAAAATTTCTAGTCCCATTCTTCTCATTTCTTGTGTGTATTTTGATACAACTTCACTGCAAGGTGTCATCATAAAAAAATTTTAGTTATCTGAATTATCAAACTAATAGCCTTTTTAGTGAACACAAGAATCTTTCATTAGTCAGAATGAGATTATAGTATTAAAGAAGATAATAAAACTTTACCTGATAGGAATAAATAGATGGTAATGATAATACCAATAATAATAATTAATAAAAATCATATGCTTGTATTGAGCTGGATTATTTGTTCGTAGTGAAGTGGTGGCTAGTGTTGATGGCAATGGTACTTATGTTAGACGTGACTATATGGTGGATATGTGCTGTTAATTGTGACTTTGTGATAACTAGATGCAAAAATGGTAATTAGGTAGTGGTAGTGGTTACCAACCCAGTGATAAAGGAAAACTTAATGCTAAAGGAAGAAGTGGTCTTAATTAAACCTTTAGCTGCCCACGTGGAACAATTAATGTCTACTCACCTTTCAGAACAATCAACGATGACTCATAAATGTTCAGATTAAACCAAGCTCAATGGTTAAAATCTCATTATCAACCATATGGGACTCAATTATGCTTCAAAGAATGAGATGGAATTATGGAATTTAAAATGTTGATAGTTACTAGTAATTTTTTAAGACATCATTGTCAACCGATAGCACATCAACCTCCACAGTCAAAGCATCTGACACAAACTGAAATTTATACTATTGTCAAGGGTTTATAGTTTATTTAAATGCTGACTCAAAGATGAAGCCAATTACATTGGATTTTGTGAGCTCATTTAAATAAGTTGCAGAGGATATTATTTACACAAAAATGCATAGAATGAAGATGATTTTACCGATATTTTGCAGGTTTTTGAGGTAAAAATTGCATGAAATCTCCGGAAGGTGGACACAAGTGTCTTAGTGTGTCCCTCCAAAACTGGAGGATATCTTTGTTGTTAAACTCACGGCTTGTATAGAGCCTGCAACCTCCATTTGGATATCTGGAGCTTTCCCTTATCTTTTCTTCAGCAGGCATGGCATGAAATTCCTTGACAATATTCAGTGTATCATCCATCAACTCTTTGGAAACTCCATGGTTGATAACCTACATCACAGTTTTTCATGCATAATACACCACTTTAGCACTGACCTTAGCCATTTGTTAACACCACATTATTCCAAAATAATAATATTAGCATATAGTTGTGGACTAAAATTATTGTAAATAGCCAAGTTTAAACACTGACATTTTCACAATTTCAAGAACTAATAACATTGCAGTGCTTACGATGAAATTGATTGTCTATTCTATTTTTAGTGCAAGAAAGAAAAGAAGCTCTTTGTTATCTGGAATTTACTTTTACTATAAAACTGAGAAGCTGTGAGATGGAAGCAGAAAACGCATATATGCAGTGAAATTAATTAATTATAACAAATGGAAAGAAAACTCTTTGGGAAAGAACCTGGAAAAATCCATAGTCCTCGGAGGCTTTCAAAATGTGCTTGATGGTTTCATCACGATCATGCACCCCGAGATCTACCACCGGAATTTTCTTGCCGGAAGCAAAAACCATACCTGGTCTAGTTTCCGGTGGTTGGACGTAGGATAAGGGCACTGAGGAATGAAGATGGAACCAGCTGGAGACAAGCTTCTGATCCATCTATATGCTATTAACTCTTACTCCTATGTGTTCTCAATATATAGAATATAAGGCAGTGAAGTTTGATTTCATATATTCATAGATGTGTGGATTATATAGAGAAGAAAACCTAATCAAAATAGGTTTGAAGTCTGATAAGTGTGGATTTTGGACTTTGTAAACAAATTAAGGGCATCACCTACTTAATAAATGTATAAGAAATGTCATGTGATGAAGAGTTTAGTATTACGGAATTCACAAATTTGACTTCCTAATAAAATACTATAAACTTGTATTGCCACCTCACCATATCATCAACTTGATAATTAGATCATTTTAGAGAACTTTTTTTAATCAATTAATTAAATTATATTTACTTGTTGCATTTAAGAAGTAGGTATGTTATAGCCGGTGATTAAAAAAAAGAGCATATTATAGCCCTAAAAAAGAGCATAAATGAGTATATACAGACAGAAAATTCACACCTGGTATTAATTTTAACTAGTTTAAGCCAGACTTTATAGAACACAGGCTTATTTTTAAATAGTACTAAGCTTGTGATTAAAAACAAAATTATTTTATTTAAAAAAATTAAAATTTTTAAAAAATAAATGTTTAATTTATTCTAACAAACAATTTTAAAAGCAAAAAACAACTATAATAAACAATTTTTCATCTACATCACTATTTTTAAAGTTCTTCGTGCAATGAAGAAAAAGTTTATAGAAATTGGTGACCAAATTGAACGTATAGTTAATCAATTTTTATGAATATTAATTCTCAATAAAGTTAGTAGATATTTTTAAGTATATAATCGAAAAAATATTAAAAAAATGTAATCAAATTTTGGATTCAGTTTTGTTTATAAAAACATTAAAGAAATTGATAATCCAAATCATTAATCAAGTTTTTTTAATAGATATTAATTCTGGATAAAGATATTTTGTGATATCACAAAAAACATTAGATTATTTTTATCTAATTAAAGTGTAGAAGAAGATTTATTACAATTCATTTAATGCATGAACGTATTGATTAAAAAATATAACAGTTACTGTTCAGACATTAGTTGGCATAGCAGTTGGAGCTTACATCATACATTTTTCTTTTTATTTCGTGGGATATGGAGCCCAGCCAGCTAGATTATAACAAAATTCTATATGTTGAAGTCGGTAATTAATTATAAATTAGTACAATTTTTAATTAAATTGAGTATTGAAAAATTATGCAGATTAATTGGATGAAAAGGTGAAATGAGTGGGAAAACAATAACATCACATGATGAGTCAGAGGGACAGGGTTGAAAGACATCAGGTTGCTGTTCATACTATGTTGAGCAACAGTTCATGAACTTGGATGCTTTTTTGCGTATGCTTCTAAATAAATGCCAATTTTAAATTTAGCAGTTTTCCACTAATCTTCATCTGACAGGTATACTAGCATTTTGTTTCTTAATTCACGTTTAATACTAGAATTAATCTGAACCCTATAATTAACTAATTGTTAAATAAATAAAACGTTGAATATTTTTGTTTTGTTTTAGAATATAAATATATTTAAGTTTAATCTTTTTATACACAATAGTTTATAATTATCTTTTTTCGTTGTCAAAAGAAATTTTTCATTTTTTTAAAAATTTAGGTTGCCAACAACTTTATGGCAGAATAGTAATTAAATAATTTCTATAAAGTCAGATGGTGAAATTATTTAATTGTAAAATGTACATTAAAAATTTTCAATTTATATAAAAAAACTAGTGAAAATTATAAATTATTTTTACAAAGGTCACATATAAAACTTATTTCAATATTATTATGTTTGAAAAGAAAATATAGTTTCTTGAGTTAAGGACTTCGTTTAGCTTTCAAGACTATATCAATTTAAATTAAACTTTATCCATGTTATATTTTTGGTCATTAATTCTCTTTATTTGTTCTCTAGAGATGATAAGAGATGATTTCCTTTTAATTATTTTTTCATTTCTTCGTTTTCTTATATGAGGATATGAATTTGTTTAGCGTTACTTTATTTCATTTTGTCTATCTCTTTCTAAAAAGCTAAAACTAGAATTATGTGTTTGGTGTTAGTTATTTTTATGTTTGTTGGTCTTTGATTTTTAAATTCTTGGTGTTAATCCTTTTCAATCTCACTACAGACGTTAATTATTTTTTAATAGATGAGAATGTATTACTCTATATTACTGGGTAATCTTACTTGTTAGTCTCTTCTCAAATCTTGATTGGAATGAAGGTGTTTATAAAATGATTTTTAACATTCAAATAAGTAATTTGTATTTAAAATATTAAATATTGATTTAGAAAACATATACTTTATCATGTCAAGTTATTTATAAAGACAAACAAGAACACGATTTATAATAGACTTAGATTATATTACGGATTAGATTAATTTTAACAATATAAATATTATCATCAAGATTTCGATACAATATCTCAATATCATTTCCATCTATATAAAATCTCAACCATAACTAATATAATAATATATTTAAAATGTGTAGTCTACATTAACGTATTAATTAGAGAATCAACTCCTTATTTAAGCGTAATTGAAAAGTCATTGAGAAGAAGGAAAAATAACAAATATATTTAAGATATAAAAATAATTATTACCTTTTTAAATTATGGTGTCATAAACACATTAAAAATATGGAACTAGTGTTATAAATGTACACCATGTTTACTTTTCTTCCTCAGGCAAAAACTTAGGACCATGAATAACCTCTAAAGCATAATGTTCTATTCGAACAGGAAAAAAGAACTATATTTAGAAGAAACGACTAAAGAATAATTTATAAAAAATTCCGTCTCAAAAAGATAATTAAATAGAGATTGAAACTTACACCCTGTGATATGCTTTAAAAACATCACATTCCCCACTCAACTAACCCTTTGAAATTAGTACACCTTCATTGTTGAAATTGTTTCCCATTTAGTATACTTTTCCCAAACCGTAATGGTGAACCTAATTAACTCTATATTCTACACATTAGCAAAATAAATGTGTACGATCAAATCTGTAGATCCCACAAAGGCATCTTTAGATTCATGGTAGAAGTAGCTAGATTATATTGCGCAAATTAATAATGTGGTTGAACATAAAGAAATAGATGATAAAATAATAAAAATAAAGAAATAGATGAATTTACGCTCATGAAGTCATCCACGTTGTGCTGAATCATTAAATGTAGTAAACGCGTGAAAATTTGACTTGGGGAGAGATTCGGAGGCATTACAAATGCTTTCATATACACTTTAATAACTTTTCTTCATAAAAAGGTTGGATCATACGCATGGTCTCGTACATGCTTATTTGACCTAAATATCTAGGTCAGTTGAAGCCTGGTATAGCACATTTTAATGATTTTTTTTTTAATTTCTACAATTTAGATGTTTAATTTTCTACTTTTTGTATTATTATTTTGATAATATATTTTTTAAAATATATTTATATTTATTAGAATAATGAGGTGGTACTTCACCACGTGGAATGATGAGAACGTGAGAGTGGAGGTGGTCCTAAAGGTTTGGTTGGGAAGATATGGAAAAAGAGAGATTGCTGCCATGCATCTCAGATTATAGCAAAGCCTTTTTTTTTTTCTTTAAAGTGAAAGGCTAGGTAACGTACATAATTTATTAATAATAAAATAAAATAAAATAAAGAGAAATATTATAAACTTATCACAAACAAAAAGTAATCAGTTATGTAAAATGAAAAAAAAAAAGTGACTACTTCATATGTTACAAAATTGGCCCATACATTTCATTAAGTAACATTTATAATTAATTCTAGAATTGGTGAGTTTATCCACACAAGTTTTTCCTTTTCTAAAAATATAAGGACAACAGAAAGTAATAGAAGAACAAATAAGGATGCATTTTCTTCATAGAGTTTAAAGTTGTCATGTGACAATGAATCTGTTGCTGAAAGCATTAAGAACGAGCGTGAAGTCACATTCGACCCATTAAGAGAGTGGTATTTCATTTGTCTTATGTGTTCCAAAGCAAATATAATGACAGATTGTAGCAACAAAAGCATACTCCTGACAATAAAAAACCATCAATAAAATTGACTTTATGATTTTTAAAGATAAACCTGAAGCCAGGCATTATCAGTGTTGCTTTTATACGGTGGAACTTCAAAAAAAAAAAAAAATCGGAACAACCATAGAAGTGATAGGAATGTTGAAGAACTTGATCAAGAAATCACTTATGTTCGTATTACTTTCTTTTTTAACTAAGGATCATATAAAAGCTATCACTTCTTTAATGTAATAAGATCTAATAGAGTTGTGTATATGCCAAATCATCCAAACCATATGAACAATAGCACAGAAAGTAATGGATTTCATACCGGAGGAGTTAAAACTTATGATAAACTTAAGAAATCTATTTCTAAAACAATACCAAAGCTTTTATTATTGAAAGAGAATATTTAAAGTAAAAGAGACCCAAAATGCTAAAAGAAAACCAACACAATAAGGACGATTCTTCTCAATACAACCGTAATAATAAGTAGTAGAAAACATTTCTTTTAAAAGAAGGATCAGAACTTTGTTACAATATTGAATTTATTTTATACACCATTTTATCATTTTGTGTTTTATTTTAATTCTTATAAATTTTGTATGAGTTATACATTTTATTATTTTATAATTTCATTATTAACTTTATATTTTAACAATCTTTTAGGGGTATCAAAGTTTTATTTTAAAGTATTGCTAATCTCTTCTTTATTTCATAATATCATATTCTTCAATTCATGCTATAGCTGGGAGGCAAAGGGATAGGACAAATGGCTGTATTCTTGTATTTTGATTTGTGCGGTTTGTGTTGATAAAAGAAATGAAATGCCTAGTAGATATGGAAAGACATTACCGAAGGTGAAAGCAAAAACAAAAACTCAACAGTATTGGATTAAAGGAATTATGTAATCTTTGTATACATCATTCATTATGTTTGAAAGTATTATCTAATTGTTTGATAAATATAGATACATTTTTTATGATAGATGTATTTGGTTTGTGGGGTTATGTAAGCTTCTTTGTAATTTTATACTCGATAGAGTTATTCTGAAAACGTTTAATGCATATTATGTGAATTAGTATGACATACAATCTTTGTATAAGGATTGGAGTATCTCTAAAATATTTTCATTATTTTTATTCTTTACTGTTAGAGAAAAATTTTTCAATTCATTTTTCTTCTATCTCTAATGATCAATTTTCATCTCTCCCACTATGATCCTTTATATTCTTATTAGAAACTTTACAATAATCTCATTCTACCTTGATTTTTTAACTCAAGCATGTTTTTTTTTTATGACATCCATATCTCAAAAAGAATATGTTTTGTCAAAGTTAAAGCATCACTGACTATTATATTTTTTTTGAAATCCATTTAAGAGCTTGATAACTACGTACTTCAATTAATTTTGGGAATGGATATATTAGATAAATTGCGCCTTAGGATTTTAGTTTTAAGAGCTAATCACATACCTCTGAAAGGTTTGATTTGGCACAATCCACGTATATTATTCTGACGTTAAAAGCTTATAGTCATCAATGACAACGGATTTATGAAATTTAAGTTCTTGAAAGTAATTATTCGTCCGATGTGATTGTCCATAATTAGTGCATGGTGGTAGGAAAAGTAAATTGTCTATGCTCCTTTCTAATGAGGAATTGTCCTGTTATGTTTTAAATTCCAAATAGACACTAAGCATCATGGCAATAATTCTTTTATCACATCTTAATTTAATTTTGGTTGATTCTAGCATGTTACATTATATTTAATTTTTTTAACTTTTATTTAATACAAAAATTTTATAAAATTCACATTTTAATTAATATTTTATTTAGTTGTTAATATACAAATATTTTTATTTATTCAAGAATGATAATTTCAAAATTTATATCATATTACTATATTTTAAAGGAGAGGTTTATTAAACTCAAATCTTAAATTTAAACTTATGATTTATATATCGTATATAAAATCCTATTTTTCATCAAACATTATTTATTTCATTACACTATCTGTCTGTCAGGCCCAACAAGAGACCAATGACAAGGTTATGTGAATCAAATTTGTAGCGCTATTGGAGTTTACATAAGAGTTCGTGACCGAATAGAACGACGATTTTCATCTCGGGAGAGGACAAAGAATAACTGCAAAATTCCCTATCTATAATTTTGTGAGAAATAAAAAGATTTTTTTTTTTTTTTTTTTTTTGAAAACTTAGGAAGCATGAAATTGGATAAGGAGCAAAGATCTCCTTTAAGAGACATTTGTGGAGGCTTGGAAAAGGGAAATCTTCATAAAATATTTCGTATCTATAGAGTTTGCTTTGTTCTTTTACATTTTATTATTTTTTTTTCTTTTCTTAGAATATTAATTATTTGATGCCTATGTTTTAAAAAATATTTTATTAAATTTTAGTAGGATTGATATTGGAGAATATATTCAAGTGTTAAATATTAATGATTTTTATCATAGATCAACATGAATATAAATAATAATTTATATGTGATATACACATTACGGTTCATTACAAGATAACATTATATTAGTTTCTCAATAATAATGTTAGTCAAAATATAATATTATTAAAGTAATTTAACAAATGTAAAAAGGTTAATTTAAAAAAAAGTTAAAAAAGTATAAAATTACTTCTAATTAAAAATAAATTTAAAAGTTAATAAGACGCTATAGGTTACCTTTCAACCTTAGTAAGTTAGTTCTAATTATTTTAGAGTCCATTATACATATATATATATATATATATATATATATATATATATATATATATATATTATATATATATTATATTTTTTTGTTTTTTTTTTTTGTGTTTTTTTTTTTTTAACACTATATATTTTTTTTTTTT
>Ga0099825_1007151_pt1 | contig 13682 bp, 4 predicted proteins | sample SiratroredBW_FD_76838 | JGI IMG/M metagenome (GOLD analysis project Ga0099825, IMG submission 76838) | Root nodule microbial communities of legume samples collected from California, USA - Siratro red BW | ecosystem: Host-associated > Plants > Roots > Nodule | place: USA: California | collected... | reverse complement strand
ATAAATATATAATATTATATAAACACAAACATATTAATTTTTTTATATATATATATATATAAAAAAATATATTATATATATATATATATATATATATATATATATATATATATATATATATTAAAATATACGAAAATGTAAATCATTTTATCATTTTAAATTTTAAAAAAATTTGAAATAAAATTATAATTTAAAAATTGAATTAAAAAGTAATGTTGCAATATAAAATTATTGACACATTATTGATTCAATCATTTGGAAAAAGAGGTATAAGTGATATTTAATTGGACTTAGTTTACTGTGCTTGTTTAGACAAATTTACTAAAAATATTAAGTATATAAAATAATATTTCTACATTTATAAGTTGAAATATTTAGTTTCAAACTCATAATAAAGAAACGAATAATATTTTCAAAAAATGTATTTATTATATTTAAATAAATAAATAATGTTAGTTTAAAGTGTAATGTCCCAAATTTAAAGCTTATATTAATATATAACCCTAAATAAATAAATAAATAATATATATATATATATATATATAAAATATTCAGCACATATAAACATTAAGTAATTAAATGAATATTCATATCAATGCATCACATATGTGTAAGTGGTTTTTTGTTCTCACTTGATAATTATTATTACTACCTAGAACATTGTTTGGTCTCGAATTTAATGACATTCTAAGATGCAGATGATGTGGATCTTCTTAATGCTCTCTTTCCATAAATGTTTGTCAAACCTAGTGATTTTAAGATGAGTTATAGTCTTTGATACTATGTTAGATTTTAAATTAAAATCAATTAACATTACGCCAAGGTGTCCAATAGATATGGAATGCACTCTAAGACTTTAGGTAGAAAATGTGAGACTTAATAATATTTTTCCATAAATGTTTAACATCACTTTATAAATCGGTTTTCTAAGATTTAGTTAGGAATAAACATATTTTTTAAGATAATATCAAAGTACATCACAGTGAGATTTGTTAGGACTATTTTGTTACCTACTATCGAGTCCTAGACCACTCACAAATATATAATCATACGTTCAATATTATCATTTTTCATAGTGACAAGTGTGTTAGAAATCTTACATCGACTAGAGATAATGTCAAATGATATTATATAAGTGAGATCAAACTCTACAAGCTTGATAGAGTTAAGCATAAATTCACTTATTAAGAGTAGCACGTACAATCATAACTATAAATAAACATACATGCAAGGAAAAATATCTATCATCTATTTAGACTTTTTATTATTTATTCATTTAAATTTATCTTTAAATAAACTCTTGTCATACATAAAATGTTTTAATATAATTATCGTAAACAAAATTAATAAAATATTAAATACGTAAAACATATTTGTTAACATATTCATTTTTCCATGCAAAATAAAAGTATAAATGATATTTCTTATAACACATTTACTTGTTTAAATAACATGGTTTTTGTAAGGACTTAATAAACAAGTGATAAAATAAATTTAATTTGTGTTACGTTTGAATATATTTAATGACATGTTTAATTTAGTATATGTGTTTTGAAGGTGTGATATAGATATTAGATGTGTGACGAATAGGGAGATCTAAAAAGGGAAGGTTGAATTGTGATTTACTTATTTCTAAAACCTTTTTGCAAGCAAAGTTTCACTGTTAGTCTTTAGACGAAAATTTTTAGTCAAGTTGAATGCATTTATGCAAACACAAGGTTGAACCAAGTAGATTGGTTTGAATAGACTGATTTAACAAAGTATGTTTAAGTATGTTTTCATAAGTATTTTCCCATAAGCTATGTCTGACAAAATATAGAAGATGCAACCTTAACACTTTATAACATATTTGGTCAATCTTACATATTTAAAGCCTTATTTTAATTGTCTTAAAGGTCACATCAGACATAACTTTTACAACTTAATTGAATCACATGATTGACCTATTTTTTAATTTAATTTAACAAGTGTTAAGATCATAATTATTGCATATGACCAACCACTCCAAGTGCATATTTAATACTTAATCTAAAAATATTTTGATAAAAAACACTTTTAATATGCACTCTAACAATAATTTTTCTTCTTGGGTTAAAGCAGATGATAATAACATATAATGTAAAGGATATAAGGAAAAAAAAACACAACCATTCAAATTGGTTTATTTGTCCCAACATACGACATCTAATTCTTGGCCAACAAACAAAGTTCACTTAGGTAGACTATTGTTGTAAAATACACTTGAATATTCTTGGGGCTCGTAACCAATCTTGGCTAAACCTTTAAGTATTCTTGACATAAGTAACTCCTGACTTAATAGAGTATTCTTTAGACTCGTAGCCACTTCTAGCTAACCTCTTGAGTGTTCTTTATCCAAGTCACTCATGGCTAGCACTGAACATTCTTTACACATAGATACTCTTAGATAACCGAGTATTCTTTCGGATCGTAATCACTCCTGACTTAACTGAATATTTTTTACTCTTTGGCCTCTTGGCTAACATCAAAAGGTTGACGAATTGAATGGTTGTCTGATTGTTGGATTTGACTACTAGAGAGTATTTGCATCTCTTGACAAATACAATAGCTTAATCTTTTTCTCCTAGTACAGATAATCTTGCACTTTAGGGAGGGATTACGTGTTTTGATTAATACAAGGTGTAGGTTCATTCTCCTAGGTGACTAAGTTAACACTTTCAATATTTTTCTGATGACTTCTTTTGATCCATGGATATGGCAGATTCTCTACTCTCAGTTCTGGGATCTTTTTCTGAAGCTTTGAGGATCTTAGTGCATTTTAGCAGCATTTATGCATAGTATAACCTTCGCTCTTTATTCTTCTTCTTAATTGAAAGCTTTATAATGTGCTAAACGAAAAAAGCTTCAGTTCTTTTAATGTCCTTATGTTGAGCTTGAATATAGTCGTTACATTAAATGAAACTTCAAGTGCTCTTCTTCTTTACGCAACATCGTAGATGTCTACCAGTACACACCTTTCTCTTAGTTGTGCCTTTTGTACTATTTCATGATAACTCGTGTCAAGAAGATGACGAAGAAAGCAATTTTAGATTGTGCTATAAGAGATCTTGATGTTGACTTGTATTTTTACATAAATGGATCTATTTGGCAGACGAACATTCCCTACAACATAAAATAAATATATGGATATTTCTTGAAGTATGAGGTTAACTTAGTCTATGTATGTATTGTATGATGTTTCCATACACGTTTCATCTATCCTTATATGGGTATTATTAGACTTCAGAAAAGACAACACAATATTATATCATCTATTAGGCAAAACACTTACATCTTACATGATTTGTTGCTTTCATAAAGTTATAGTCTTACAAAGTATAACTATGTTTTATAAAATGATTTGGGCTTTTGTATTGAGTTTTTATGTTGTTTAATCATTAGGACTTGGATTTTGATGTGATTAAAGAGTTTTTAAAGTGTTATACTTCCTCATCTTCTTCCACTTCAAAATTCTTAGATTTCTTAGAGAGCAAAGAACATAAGATAAGGGAATCTAGTTTTATTTCAAATTCTAATTTAAGTTATGTATAATATTTCATTTTGCCTAAGGTTAAACTTTTTGTTTGTATGAAATTACAAATTTACTTGGATTTTGTTAAATGATTATGGTTTGGAGAAGTTTATGTTTTTGAAATTTATGCATAATGATTATTTGGTTCTCTACTAAATTTTTATAATTAGAATAAAGTGTTAAGTTTTGCATTGTTGTATGTGGATTGATGTATTAATATTAAATTTTTAATAGTTGTTCAAAATTATAAATATAATTTTGAATTTGAAAACTTAGACATTTTATGAGAATTATTATACTATTATCATAACTTTGATGATAAGATATAGATTAGTTAATCTAAAATTTTTCAGTCAAAAGGTGATAAACATAAAATTAAATTCTGAATTTTGGTTAGTCTGGTCATTCAAATGGTCTCATATCATAAATTAAATCAAACAAGATCTTAAGACTCATTCTTTTAACCTGTAACTTTGCATTGAAATTGGTTTAGGAAGTATAAAATGTTACGGATAGTGTTTCGGTATATTTGAGAATGTGTTATCATTTGCATATCTCGTTGAATCAAGTAATTATCAGTCAAACAACATAGAGGCTAAATGTAAAGCTTTCAAATATTCTCTTTACTTAATCGGTAAAGTATCGCTGAAGTGGTAAATATATTTTGTGATGCCTTTGCTATAACGAAGTTTTGGAGATGTTAAATACTAATTATCATACAATAATTATCACAGGAATATACTAGATAAAAAAATAAGAATGAAATACTTTTGAGATAAATTAGCTTAGATAAATTAAAATTAACTTTTTAAAACATAAATAAATACTTCTATAAAATTTTAATTTCATCTATATTATTATTTTCTTCTTCTATTAATATTTATGGAAAAGAGAAATCTCTAAACGAATCTTCCATCCCTCCTCCCAAAGGAAAAACTTTCAACTTACAAGATATAGGGCCCAAAGCACCGAAAAGCATGTTATAATTAATAGAGAGCTTCTTGCTGCACCTGGCCTCCGTACATTTTCAATTTTCCCAAATTATTTATTTCAAAAAGATTAATTTGTCTTTGTAAAAATTAATTTGAAAATTCAAATATGAAACATGCCATTTTTGAAGTAAAATTTGTATTTTAGAACTGAAAGCTTAAATTTAGTTCCGGAATAGTATGGAATATAAATTTTGTTTAGTCTATTCCAAAAATTAACATTCGAAATGAAACATTTTGAAAGAGGATTTTGATATCCTACTTTTTTTGAAATGGCTTCGAAAGCTATTTTCTAGCCTTCGAATTATTTTTATAAAAAAATTCAATATTTCACTTTTCTTTTCGAATGCTTAATCTAAAATTTGTTATCAAATTTAGAAATAACTTTCGAATTGAGTCATTTAAAAAGAGAAATCAAATATGAAATCTTTCGAAATGAGTCAACTGGGAAGCTAGTTATGAATCTGATAACAATTTTCAAATTGAACGTTTCAGAAGAGAAATTAAACACATCTCACCCCATGACTTCACGTGTCGCATCTCCTTTTCCCTTCTTCTGCCAATATTCCTTCTATTATCAACACTACATTACCTTTAAGAGTGGAAACAACGGTTAATATGGCGGCAAATATTAACTGTGGTAGACCGCTCTTCACAGTGACCCTTCACGGTAGTGGAGGCACAAAATAGAAAATGAAAAGTATAGGGTGAAAAGTTAAGTATAGGGTGAGAAGTTAATTATAGGGTTAAGGAAAAATAAATGAGACTGTCTACAATTGAATGAGGGATACTTTAAAATAATATATACAATTGAATGAGGGATACTTTAAAATAATATATAGAGGTATAGGAAGAACATATGAAGGTGTATGAAGAAGCTCTCCGATTAGAATTGGCAAGGCCCAAACACACGTTAAATGTTACCCTCTAAGTACACTTATCCTTAACCCTTTTCACATTCTATAAAACCTTTTCCAAAATGTAAAAGTGGATGCAGGTAAGTTTCTTAGGAATATGTAAAGTCAAACCCCTAAAGAACGCAACCGAAAATAATAGGAATATAGGAATAATACATTTAGATTAAGTCCCAAAACACCAAGCTGCATTTTATAGTTTGCAAGGCTTATACATATTTACAGTATCAAACTATACCAAAAACCTCTCTTTATAAAATACTAGAAAATTGTCAATTTTCAAGTGGAAAAAAAGGAACGAGCACTTGATTATTTTATTGTTAAACTAAAAATAAGTATTTATAGAAAAAACTAGTAGTCAAGTCTTATTTTTATTTGAGTCACTGTCTCTCTAAACTTTTGCCCATTCATTTCCTCTGACTTCTAGTGCCTCTGTGAGCAGCTTAGTTTCCTAATATGCTAGGCTGATCGTTGATCAGAGGTCCTTTGGTGCAAATTCGAGTTATTGAGGATCTTAGGTTTTTGAGAGTGTTAGAGAGAACTTTCATTGCGATTAAGGTAAAGAAAGTTGGCCTACATTTTATCTGAATTGGGTGTGATTGTAGGTTAGGGTTTGATAGAGTAACATCTGTGAAATATATCTATGAATTGTATATATGAAGATCTCTTGCATACCTGAATTCAAATTTAAAACTTTGATGTTGACTTGGTTTTTGCATGCATGGTAGGTCTAATTTAGTCATCTGAGAAATATATATGTGAAATGTATATGTGAAGGTTGATCTTTGTCCAATTTAGTCATTTGAGGCATGCATGGTAGCACTGAGGTAGTAGGAACTGTTGCAATTCATCTGTGAAATCTTTGCTTTCTGCATAACTCGCCCAGGATAAGCATTCTCACCCAGGCAAACTCTTTGGAAACTAGAAAGGTACTCTCGATCCAATTCGCCCAGGCAAGAGGTGTTTCGCCCAGGCGAGAAAATATTTTCGTCCAAGAGCGAGTATGGTCGGCCAGGCGAAAGTGGCCCTGGAGCAGCTCTTTGGACCAATTAATTTTGCTCAAGCGAGAAGATTTTCGCTCAAGCGAAAGGGGTTCTCGCTCAAGCTAGAAATTTTTGCTCATGCTAAATCTTAAAAAAGAAAAAGGAAAAATTTTAGGGGGCCTTTCTATTTTGATTGTTTGATTATTTAGTAATGTAATGTATGGATTTAATAAAATAGATTAATTGATAATTTAAGTTTAATTGTATTGAGAGTTTAGTGATTTCTTCAAATGTTGAGATTGAAGTTGAGATTGAGATTGAAAAGTGAATGAATGCATGACTAGAGATCTATATTGTGATGTGATATTGTTAAAAGTGTTGATAAAATTGGTCAAAGCCTAGGCATAGTCTTTTTAGGAAAGAAAACACCCGTGTCTAGGTTAATTAGGAAGTGCATTGTCTAAGGATCTGATCAATAACGATTGATATCTCGACTCTACTAATAATGAGAATCAAATAGATGATCATTACTAGGTGGTGAGAGTCGAAGGAGGTCTGAACTGGGTGACTGCAGCTTGAAACATAGCTGGTCAAGCAAGTTTCAAGGAGGCTAACCCTATCATACATGATTGATGATTCATTTGTGTGGAGGTTGTGTGGATTCACAACGTGGAGATGTATGACAGGTGCATATCTCGGGGTCTATTCAATGCACGAGTCTTGCAAAAGTAGAGTCAAGTCTTGTAGTATGTCAGTGTCTTATATTGTGATGATACATGTAACTGAAGGAAACACTTGAGTAGTGTTAATCTTTGTGCTTTAATTGAATGACTCAAAATTATTAAAAATTTGGTTAGCTTACCCTTTGTTTTGTTGTACTTATGTTTTAATATCTGTCTGCAATGATCGTGTTTTTGATACAAGAGCAGATGGTGTTACAAATGGATATGTGGATGATCACTCATGAGCAGTGCTATTAGGCATAGGTTAAATTTGAAAACAAGTTGGAAATGCTTTGTAATTATGTTTTAGTAGAATTCCAAGTAAAATTTTGTAATACTTAAGTTTTTAAAGGATTACTATATGTTGATGAATCTTAATTACGATTAGTAGAATGCTTAGTCTATGCATCCTATTTTTGGGATGTTACACTCTTAAAAAAAATACTTAGTAAATGAATTTTGATGTTTTATTTCTTTAAAATTAAAATTTTCTCTAAGTTTCCATCCCTAATATTATATGACACTAATTACTTATTTAAGTGTTAAATAAAATGCCAAGTAATTATTTCATTGGACGTAAATTATTTTTGAAATAATAATTATTTTTATTTATCTTAAAATCAATAACGAAACAAAAATAGTGATTTCAAAATTTTCATGGATGAAAAATATTTTAAAGAGACCAAATCAAAATGCATAAATTTTATAAGAAATATAAAAAACTAAAACCAAAATTTTATAACTTTACCAGGACTAAATACAATGTTTAGACAACAAATATGTTATCAAAAAATTATAATAGAAAACCAATCAAACACGCTTATATTTTCATAAGGGTTTTTTCAGTCAAGATTGGATCGCAGCCTAAAAATTATTTATATTATGGGTACATGAATTTTGTTTATCAATTAGGAAATTTTAAATTTAAACTAATAGGACGGAAGTTGTGAGTAAAATACTATATGTTTTTGGTAGTAATATACATATTTACATACAGGGATAATTATTTTTTTTGTCCATAATCATTAATATTCTTGTGATTTTTTTTATGTCAAAAGGAAGTAGAAAACCTCTTCAATTAAGCAACTTAATTTAATCCAAAACTCTACAAATTTATTTAATTTGGTAATAAGGACCATCATTTTCAAGAAAAACTCTGAAAAAGAACACGTACCAAATAAGGAATTGCTTAATTGTTACATTCTGGAAAGAAATATTGAACAGAAAAGGTGACAAGTTGAAGTTCGAATTCAATGAACTGAATGAGTAGCCCAATAGCATAAATATCAGACTGGTATTTTTTTTTCTTTGACTTTGTGCTTCTTTTTTTCCTAAAAGGAGGGGTCCTATCATACTAGGATAGGCTAGGGTGTCACAGAACACAAAGCATTATGAAAGATCAAATCCCTATATTATTTGAATAATAACCCCTTGCCTCTAACGCATTCTTTGGTATGCACGATTTATTATCTGTGAAGATTGTGTGCATTTAGTTAACGTAATTTGTGATAATTTGTAGAAATTTTTTTGAAAGAGACAATGAAGTGTGAGATGGGTAGAAAATAGTAGATTTGTGGGATTATGTGCTGAAATATTGATTTAGTCTTATATCTAATATTTGATTTTAAATTATTTTACTTTTATAATAATTATTAGAGATTAATAAATCATATCTTTAAATAATTAATATTTTAAGAAGTAATTTATTTATTTTTTTGCTTAACTATTTTTTAACCAAAAAAATCATATTTTAAAAATTAAATATAAAAAATTGACATTAAAAAAAAACACAAAATACTAATATTTATTAATTCAATCAAATTAATAACATATATCTCAATAAATTTTCTATTCAAATTAGATACGTTTTCTTTAAACTAAATCACCTCATTTTTTATTTATTCTTTTTCTCTATTTATTCTTTTTCTAAATTCATATTCCGTAATCTACTCTTCAACCAAATAAAATATAAAAAAATTATAAATAAAATAGTCACATTTATGTTTTTTTCACTCTGTTACGACGTATGTAATTATTTCGAAAGGTAAATGTATAATTTTCATTCATTATTTTATATAAAAAAAAAAGTGCTATATTATATTTGCTAGCTAAGAGATATTTGGCTCTTTTAATTAAGTTCAATTTTTTTTATTTTGTCTTTCCTTAGTTTTGAAGGTTCTATTATTATTTTAATTTAATATTCTTAATTATAATTATTTGAATAATGACAATCTAATCTTTTCATATATATTCTTAAATTATTATATGAACATATTTATTTTTGTTTGACTTGTGAGAGTTTTTGTAGGTTTGCGAAGGATATTTAGGTAAATTTAGATTTGATTTGATTGAGATCTTATATTTTTTTATTATTCATGATAACAATATAATTTTCTACGTCAGTCCTTCTCCACCTTCTTTATTATCTTCACTTTTGTGTTATATTTTTGTTTGTATTGAAAAAATTTCATGGTACATAACCTCCTAGTCTTTGAGTGATAAGGTTGCTAGTAGAGGTTGAATTGTGTCATATGGGTACACAACCACTTTTATGTTATTATTTTATTTGTATTGAAAAGATTTCATCATGTTGGTACATAACCCTCTAATCTTTGAGTGATAAGGTTGCTAGTAGAGGTTGAATTGTGTCATATGGGTATACAACCCTTTGAGCAGTAAGGATGCTAGTAAAGGTTAGATTTTACCCTATCTTGAACCTTGAGAGCGATAAGACTACAATGTGAAGTCATCTTCCATGCTATGTATACATAATAGGAATAATGAGTGTATTTTAACAATTGTCTCTTTATTTGTTTAATGCCTTCTTTTGTTGTCACATGCTTCCTTTTCATTGATTGTCATTTCATTTTGAATTTTTTCCGGTTATACTTTTCCTTTGACTTCATTCTCCCATCTTGTCTATCTATCTCGCCATCCCACTTCCTTTCCAAGTAAGCTACCCTTCCTTTCCTTCGTCTTTTTTATTGTTACTAGATTCTCCTTTCTCTCGACCATTCATTGCTTCTATTATATGTCTTTGTTTTCTCCATGGATGTTTATACTCTTTATCTTGTCACATTTCTTTCCAAGTCTTATCATTTGTGTCCTTCATTTTTTCATGTTCCTAGATTCTTCTTTCTCTTCTCTATTCATTATTTCTGTTGTATATCTTCAATTCCATCCTCTTTTCATGGATATCTAAACTCTTTACCCCTAGGTCAAACTCAATACCCTTAAGGAAACTGTATTTATAATTCCACAAAGAAGATTCGCTCTCTCTAGCATATGCAGGTGTTAAGTCGCTCTAATAAAGAGAATGATGTAGTGGTTATGTCATGTTTCCCATTAGAGCATATTTACAATGATTCTCCTACCAACAATCGATTTTGTTATATTTATTATACTTTGTTTATTAATTTAGGATTGTGTTTTCCCCTTAATCCCTTTGAGAAGGAAGTTTTGGCAGTGGTAAACATTGCTTCGACCCAACTTTATTCCAATATTTAAGCCTTTGTAAAAAAATTTCATATTTTTGTGTACACACTTTTGTGTTGTATTGACTTTGCACATCTTTTTCTTTTTTGATTAGATTTTCTAATATGATTTCTTAAGCTTTGATTATTCGTATGAGTGTTCAACGAATTTTGATTTTGTTTCAATCATCTTACAAATCCTTCAAGGACAAGTTTGTCAAAATTCAATCTCCTGTCCTTAAAAACCTAGTTTGTTGGAAGGGTTTCCCCTGCATTGGACTATGAATCCTCGCATTCAACATCCTAGGAAGTTAGAAGATCGTAATGTTGAGACCATTATAAGATTTTCCTAGTTATAATAAAAGCATAAGTTCGAAGCATTGCAAATTTTTAGTATTATCCTTTTATCCAACATTAGTCACCATGCTTTCTTTCCCACCACTTCTCAACTTCAATGTGAGTCTATTCATTTGGGAGCCAATTTTTTGTTTATTTGGCTTATGTTTGCCTTTCTTAATACTAGATCAAATTACCAAAAGTTCAATAAGATCACCCTTGTGAAGTATTTAAGTTCTACTCTCCAATTTATCACCTCTATCTTCAATTAGGCTTCACTTACTTTGAACATTGTGTTTAGATTCACCCTTTTTCCTTCTTCTAATTATTTTATCAAGAACTCTCCTTCGATATGCATATTTAGTTTCAAAAGGTAACATTGCATCTGATATATATACAGTAAGAAAAGGGTGTTTCATGAGTTGTTGAGTGTGTTGTGGTGTGATAGAATCAAAATACATGAGGGAGCTTCTTGGCCCAATTTTCCTTTGTTTTACTTAGTCTTCTCTTCAATCCACTCAGAATGAATTTTTTCTCTTACTTTTGCATGTCCATTCGTTTGTGGATGTTCTACCAATGAAAATAATTATTGTATCCCTATCTCCATACATAGTCTTGCAACTACTTGCTTATGAATTGTGTCCCATTATTAGATATTAGCACTCTTGGAACCCTGAATCTACATATTACCTATTGCCAAATAAATTAGGTAACCTTTTTCAACAAAATTACTGCAAGTGATTCGAGCATGATCCATTTGGGAAAATATTTGATAGTTATAACTAAGAACGATAGTTGGCCTCATGATAGGAGCAATGGCCCTAAAATATTCATCCTCATTTATGAAAAGGCTAAGGAGTAACTATGAAATACAGTTGTTCAATCAATGTCGAAACAAAGTCTTCTTGCCCATAACACCTTGTTAGTCAATCGCCCTGTCTCTAATGTGGCTTCTGCATATCCTTTTATGTATCTCATCAATATGTGTGAAACTTTATTATCTTCGAAACACCACAACAAAGGTGTTGAAAATCCTTTATAAATAAGTGGTCATCCAACAACATATATCGGTGCAATATTTTGTCAAACTACAACTACCTCATATAGATCCTCAAGCTCTTTATTATCAACTAATAGATGCTTGTACGCGTTGACCCAAGACTAGTATTTGTGTTGTATGACTAGGATGATATTCACTAAAGGTCACACTTGGGGCAAATAAGCTTTCTAATATAACAGATCGACGACTTCTTGAGCATATGGTACTTGCAAGTTTTGACGAAAAGATATGTTTGTTCATTTTGGTCTCTTGGAACATATACCAAAGAAAAATCTTTGAATGTGATGATTAACTCCTTCACCATTTTTAGGTATCTTGACATGAGTGATCCTTTGCCTGAAATTTTCCTACTACTTGCTTTATAGCTAATTGTGAGTCACTTAGCACAGTCAATCTCTCCATTCCCAACTCCCGAGGCATTTTCAACCCTATGATCAAAGTCTCACTTTTAGTTTTCTACCTCATTCTGGAATGTCAACCTCTTCTCTTCACCTAACTTCCTCTTCCTTTTTGTGATTGCCCTTGTCATAGAATCTATTTCCAATTCGTGGCATCATACGTTGGGTTTATCCATAACATATATTTGTTGACCATGCAAATGTACCAATATTTTATTTTACTACGGAGACTAATTATTTTCCCTTATTTTCATTTATTCGGCATTCTATCCTCACTCTTCTTCCCTCTTATAAGGATATTTCTGTTAATTCCTTCATCGATTGTCGATCTTCAAATGCTACCTGAAGGTCTAAGTCAAGTGTGTTGACATTATACTTGTTTTGTTGTAGAAACATACTTCTCTGATTTGCAGCTTCCTTCGAAGCATTTTCTTGTTACACATTGATCTACCTTTACCACTCCCATTAGCCTCCTCTCATCTGTAGGGTATATTACCTTTAAATACATGGTGGAAACTAGTGTGCCTAACATAATGTTGTATGAGGATGGAGTGTTGACAATAATATACTTAATCATCAACGGTTTTGCATACTTTCCTTCGCCAAACATCGTTATAATCTCCTTATGGCCTTGTTCCTCCATTTATTCACCAGAGAAATCCTACTAAAATTCCATCAATGGTATTAAGGCGTCTTTCAAAATGTTGAACCTAACAAAGGTGTTCTAGAAAATGACATCTATCGAATTATCTTAATCAATCTAAAATTGGTGCATATTACGACTTCTCATCATAATTTATATAACCATAAGATTGTATTCATGCAGAATTACTCATTCCAAATCGTCTTCGGAAAACATGATCTTGAATTTTGACCCTCTTATTCTTTTCGTCAAGTCTTTTGACAACAAAAATATTATTCTTGTGCACCTCCTTCATGATGAACTCATCATTACTCCTCCAGTGAATCCTTTTATTATTGTGTTGAAATACCCTAACATGGTTCTTACTTCTCCTACCTTTTTGGTGCCTTTCTTGATGCCCTATATCTTTGCTTTTTTTACTAGTACATATCAATAGACCTTTCTTAACCAATCGCTCAACCTGTCTAAGTAATGTGAACCTCTTTCTTGTGACGGTTAGTTGCTTAGTTATTGCCCATAGTTTTATTTGTTTGGGGGAGGGGAGACTTTAATAACTTAGTAGCTTTAGCATCTCCCAATGACTCCCACTTAGTTATTGTCGAATTTGTTAGCTT
>Ga0099825_1007150_pt1 | contig 13682 bp, 7 predicted proteins | sample SiratroredBW_FD_76838 | JGI IMG/M metagenome (GOLD analysis project Ga0099825, IMG submission 76838) | Root nodule microbial communities of legume samples collected from California, USA - Siratro red BW | ecosystem: Host-associated > Plants > Roots > Nodule | place: USA: California | collected... | reverse complement strand
CTTTATTTATTTATATTTTCAAAAGTAATATATTATAACATGTTAATAGTTAAACATCATGAACTATTTTAAATATATATATATATATATATATATATATATATATATATATATATATGTGTGTGTGTGTGTGTGTGTATGTGTGTAATATAATACAATTTAAAAATTAAATTTGACACACGTAAAGAATTAATGCATAATTTTATGTTACAGTAATACGATAAAAAAAAAATTTGTCAATCATTTATCAGTACAATAATTTGTAGCAGTGGTTGGTTATGCTGTGCTTCTACCATTTTACTAACTTACATAATTAATAGTGATTTTTTAGTTGTATGTCATAAAATATAGAAAAAGTAAATGAATTTTAAATTTATTTTAATTTTAATTTTAATTTTAATTTCAAATTAAAATTATTTTGAAAGCCTTCTATTATTAAAATTATTTTAAAATGAAATATTTATATGGCGATGGAGTGAATGGAAGTAATAATAATAATAGCAGCAGCAGCAGCATAAAATATCACATTCAAATATAATAAAAATTGTTCAAAATTTAGTATATTTTTGCAATATCAATTAGTTATTATATTTAACTACATAGTATTATAGAAACTCTTCATATCGTTAGTATATTTTTTATCAAACTTATCAAAGATTATTAAAAAAAAAAAAAAAAAACATAGTAAAAATAATAATGTTTCCGGGACGAGCTCGGTTAGGTCTGTATCCTATTTCCAGATTTTGAGGAGACTCTATATTTAAATTTGAATCCATTCCAATTAAGATTCATCATGGAAAAGTAATATATATTTTTTAATTAAGTGATAATATAAAACAAGTGATATTGAAAGAATAATTAGATTGAAAAATAGTGTGAACCGAATTACTTGAAAAGTGTAATTTTGATGGCAGCAATAGCGTTGATAGTTGGAAGGAAGTTATTGGTTAGATGTGATGTGAAAGATGATGGCGGAAGAAGCTAATTGTGAAAGCTCCGCCACTGATGGCGCTATTACTTGACTCTTCTTCAAACTTAATGCCATTCAGATTGAATCATCAATGAAACAATATGCAAGAAGCTCAATGAATTTTCAACTTTAAACACTCCGAAACAAATTACTTTTCAAATTACAGACATAGAATATAACTCTTACATTTGTTTTAGGTTTTAATCATATAAACTTCTGTATTGGATTGAACTAAAAAACAAGAATGGAAAAAAACAATGGAAAGCATATATAGATGCATCAGTGGTTGGAAAGTTTGAAAACAGTTAAAGTAGTCTTCATTTGATTATCCCCTAACTTGTAAATCACCCTAAGAAGTCCACACACTCCTTTCTTTCCGTCAAATTCCACAATTCCTGTTAAAAAAATCCGATAATTCCGGCACAAAATCCCACTATAAAATGCACTACCTTTCAACCCTCACAATAACATTCCTCCAACCACATAGATATTATCAATTTCCCACATAGTTTTGGCCACGCTTTCTGCCTTAACATATAATGGCCTCTAACATCAGCTTCAGAACTTTGATGATATTTGCTCTTGCATTTTCTCTCACCCTGCAAGCCACTCTTGGTAAGTGAATACCTTAATTGTTATATTTTTTCCACGTGATCATTTTTATGTACATGTATATAGCAGAAACTTCATACTATGTTATGGAAAAATGCAGGAGCGATAGAGTGTGAGAATCTGAGCCATGACACGTGCTCGTTTGCTGTGTCATCTTCTGGGAAACGGTGTGTGCTTGAGAAGCGCGTGAAGAGGAGTGGTGAGGAGGCATACACATGCAAGACATCAGATATTGAAGCTGAGAATGTGAAGGATCACATTGAAACAGACCAATGCATAAAGGCCTGTGGATTGGACAGAAAGTCCCTTGGAATCTCATCAGATTCTCTTCTTGAGTCTACCTTCACACACAAACTTTGTTCCCCTCACTGCTACCAGTGCTGCCCCAACGTTGTTGACTTATACTTCAATCTTGCAGCCGGTGAAGGTACAAAAATAGATATGCATAATGATGAAACATTATTCATAGGCAAATATGTTGCATGCAGTTATTATATGGTGAGAAAAGTAATGTCTGAGGTTGAGGAAATTTATGTTGCAGGTGTGTTTCTTCCCAAGTTGTGTGAGGTGCAAGGTGTGAATGCTCGTCGAGGAATGTCTGAACTGAGAAGCTCTGGCATTGTGGCACCAGGACCTGTGCACTCTCTGGAACTCACTATTGAACCCGCGGTTGCCCCATCAACAAACTGAAAAGTGTAGTTTCATGGAGCATGCAAAGAAAATGAGAGTAGCAACACTGAACAACTCAGCATATGTTTTAGTATATGATTTGAGAATGTCACACTATGTTTGATTGTAATAATGAAGTTGCACCTAAATATGTAGGACTTTTCGAATGTAACATCATTGCTCGCTATATTAGTAACCCTACGTGGCTGGAAGCGATGGATCTATGTATTAATAAGGTGTAGCTTTCACTATATTATAAATTATTCATATAATTAATTATAACATGCATCACTTTTACTGTTTAACGATCTCTAAATGAGAATTAAATAGAAAAAGAATGTGATTGTGTGATCTTGAGTAGTGCTTAGTTAACTACTCGGTTGAAGGTTGGGGGAATGCCTTTTTGCACTTTGCAAAATTTTTAAAGGAGTTTGAAAAAGTCATATATGAATCTCCTTGCATCCAATTGGACGTTTCTTTTGTTTCAGACCCGTCAGTGAAACCCCTAACTAACAAAAATAATGACAATTACTTCCTGCACCGCAAGTTTTGAACCTACAGCCTCCAAAATTCGGTGAAATGACTTTAGCATATTTTATTTTATAAGTTCGAAAACTTATCATATTTAATATCTGTATGTATCCTAATAAGTATTGGGGCTTTACAGACAAACACTAAATTTCTTATGTTGACTGTAATATAGCTTTTAATATTCTTGATTGCTTGTTTAAAAATGTTACACGTGCATTCACAGCACGAAACAATTTAGAAGTGTACTAAGTTTTTGTACTACGAGGACGAAAAATATTTTAACAGTTACCAATTTCTATATAAAAAAATTGATTAATAATTTTTAACAACTTTTAGAAGATATTGAGTTTAGACAGTTGAATGACGCGTTTGATTGAAATAAAAAAGATGATAAAACTAACACAAGTTATTTATTTGATGAAAAAATAGAGAACGTCTAGTTTTTTTTTTAAAATGGTAAAATTGCATCTCAAACATTTTTATTTATATTTTTTACTGATCTTCAGCAAAAAATACTGATAAGTTTTACTTTATTTCTTACTATTTTTATTCACTCATTTTATTTGCAGCCAACTAATGATTTATCTTTTATATAGTGAAGACGGTAGAAGAATGAATTTCTCCGTAATTTTGAGTCTGGAGTGGAATTTCATAAGTATGGATTCTATTAAATTTAAAAAAAAAAAATCTTTCTTTTTTTTGCTCTGAACCAAATGGTAAAAAAGCTACTTCCTCTCTCTTTCCTTGTCCCTGCTTCTGTTTCCACATATTTTTCATTCCCACATATTTTACCTTTTCTTTTATATTCATTCCAACAATGCCTAGATTCCTCTCTAGCCAAACCAATCATATTAGAACCCTAACCCTATCAAATCCGTCTTAATATTCGTATTCATTTAAATCTCCTTCTTCTTTATTTTGTTTTTCTTTTAATATGTACGAAAAGGATCAATGTTCCATTTTTGTCCATAATTTACATTATTTATTTATTTATTCTGTGTGACAGAATAAAAAAGTTATTTTCTAGAAAAGAATCAGTACTCTTCACGTTCACGGAACAGCCACCTCCTCTTCCGCATCGCATCAGTTATATATATATACTCAGTTTTCCAATGCCTATCTATCATATCATAAGTTCATAACCACGCCGCACCACACCACAGCACAATGCCAGCTCCAACAACACTCACCGGATTGCTCCACCGCGTCGCCGGAATATACCCTTCCCACCGTGCCGTCTCCGTCTCAGGCAAATTCCACCTCACACACTCCCGCCTCCACCACCTTGTCGAACGAGCTGCCGCACGCCTCCTCTCCGCCGGCATCAAACCCGGCGATGTGGTCGCACTCACCTTCCCCAACACCGTCGAGGTCCTCTCCGCCCTCACTGTTTCATTGCCAACACATAGAAAACATCAACTATCTGATCTTTCATTAACATTTATTTACAATTATTGTTTCTAACTCTTTTTTTAATATTTTCAGTTTATAATAACGTTTCTGGCCATCATTCGGGCGCGAGCCACGGCGGCGCCGTTAAACGCGGCTTACACAGCGGAAGAGTTCGAGTTTTATTTATCCGACTCAGAGTCAAAGCTGTTAATAACGTCCAAAGAAGGGAACGAGCCGGCTCAAGCCGCGGCTTCCAAGCTTCGCATTCCGGTATCAACAGCTTCGCTCGACGAAGCCGAAGCCGAAGAGCTCAGTTTCTCTCTGAGTTACACCGAGTCACCGACCGACTCGATTTCCGAACTCGTTAACGACGAATCCGACGTGGCACTGTTCCTCCACACTTCCGGCACCACGAGCCGCCCTAAGGGGGTGCCGTTGACGCAGCACAACTTGGCCTCATCGGTGGAGAACATCAAGTCCGTGTACAGACTCACTGAGTCTGACTCCACCGTCATCGTTCTCCCATTGTTCCACGTCCACGGGTTAGTCGCCGCGTTGCTGAGTTCACTCGCCGCAGGAGCCTCCGTTGCGCTCCCGGCGGCGGGGAGATTCTCCGCCTCCTCGTTTTGGAGCGACATGTTGACGTACAACGCGACGTGGTACACCGCAGTTCCTACGGTGCACCAAATCTTGTTGGAACGTCATTTGAAAAGCCCGGAACCGGTTTACCCGAAGCTCCGGTTTATTCGGAGCTGTAGTGCCTCGCTTGCACCGGTTATATTGGAGCGGTTGGAGGAGGCGTTTGGGGCACCGGTTTTGGAGGCTTATGCTATGACGGAAGCGTCGCATTTGATGTCGACGAATCCGTTACCCGAAGATGGGCCTCATCGGGCCGGGTCGGTTGGAAAGCCCGTGGGCCAGGAAATGGCCATATTAGACGAGAAGGGTGAGATTCTAAAGAACGATGTGAAAGGTGAGGTTTGTATCAGGGGACCCAACGTGACCAAAGGGTATAAAAATAACCCTGATGCGAATCTTTCTGCCTTTGAATATGGGTGGTTCCACACCGGTGATATCGGGTTCTTTGATTCTGATGGGTATTTGCACCTCGTGGGTCGCATCAAGGAGCTTATTAACCGTGGAGGTATATATTTATTTATATAGTTTTATCTCACTTTGCATACCCCATATTAAGAAATATACGTTATATTTGGTGTTTCTTTTTAAAGAAAGAATACATTTGTTGTGTGTAATTTGTATTGCAACGTAAAAAAGGGTGGCAAAGTGTTGTTTATGAGTCATAAGGCAATAACTTTTCCTAACAAAGTGGCCTGTGGAATATTTCATCGTGCATTACTCCGTCAGCGGCGTGGTTAACTGTATTTTGTCAAGTAAACCTGTAGAATCAGTTAATTGGTTTATGTCATGTGATGTTTTTAAATATGATGTTGGAAAGTGAAATATAATAACAAATTAATACGGTAATGAATCACTAATATATGGGTAGCGTTCTCCTTTTTATGCATTTTAACATGGAAATTACTTTTTTGAAGGGGAGAAAATATCACCATTAGAGGTGGATGCTGTCCTTCTATCACATCCAGACATCGCTCAAGCAGTTGCGTTCGGAGTTCCAGATGATAAATATGGCGAAGAGGTATGTGTTTATTTCTTAATCAGTCTAGTAAAAAGTACTTTTGTTTTAATGAGGTTACGACATATTTTAAACTAAATCAAAGTTGATACCTTAACTTTCGGTAAAAAAGATCATTTAAGAAGAATCGTGTGCGTGGTATTGTTCCCTTTATTCCTTTTAGTTTCTCGGCCTCTCCCTGTCTTTTTCAAAGTTTGGTCTTAATAAACCTTTCTTATAGAGAATGGTTATAAACTCAAAAGAATAAATCTAGGTGGGTCTACAGAAAAAAGCAAGCACTTCGATCTCAAAATACACCTTACAAACAAAGAAAGGTGTCACAAACTCACGAACTCATGAGCATATTTGTTGTATTTAACAAAGAAAACAAAACTTAGTTTCAATGTAACTTTCTAAAGATGGATTTAGATAAATATTTATAAGAGACAAAAAACTAATTCTAACATGAATGGGCTCCGTGGATTAATTTTAATTTATAGAACTTTTATTCATTTTTATCTCAGTAATTCATTTTTTTTTTCTTCTCGTGTCAACCAAAACTAAGTTCAGAGAAGATAAGTCACTTGATGCACTACCATAAGAGTAACTGCTATCAGAAAGCCAAGTGGAACACTTATATGGTACTGATCTTTATCACGTTTAAACCCCATAACTTTGTTGGTTTGTCCACAACTACTTGCGTACAAGAAAACACATGGCATCATTTTTTTTTTGTCTGTGTGTTACACTCTAAAATAAGCACACAAATATTTTTCAATATTCAGATGTTTTATCAACAAACTATAATAATTTTGAGGTTTCATAATTTATTCAAAGTGCAAAATTAGTTTTTGTTGGCTGAAAAGACCTAACATTACGGAACTATCTTCACACGTGTGATCTTTGCATTGGGATCTTTTGTTTGCAAGTACTATATATCAAACAAATGCATCTTAATGTCACAATTTATTTTCTAAATTTTATAACACTTTAAAAAATAGCGTTTTGGCAATTCCTGGGTAGTACGTCATCACATTACAAAAGTAATACTTTCACATACAACTTCAGTGCACTTTTTTTTTTAAGAGAACATGTGGAAGTCTCATTTACCAAACTTTTTCTCAAAATATATTACCATCCAGATAAATTTATGTAGTATTTTCAACAATGACCAGTTACCACTAAGTTTTCCTTTCCTCATTTTTTCCTTAATTTTCAAAAAGAGATAAAAAAAAAAAAGCTAAATTCTCAATGTAATCACTCTCACTCTAGAAAACTGGACATAATTCATGTTGGGAAGCTAAATTCTGTCATGTTTTTTTTTTTAACAAAATATTGGAAAGATAAGGAGGGTGAGAGATTGTTTCACGTTGAAAATTTAGTTCTTTGAATGGTCGAATTCTCAACATGAACATTAAAACAAGTCTACTAATGAGTTTATTTGAATAAATTTCTTTTAAAAATAAGTTAATTTTAGAGGGAAAATCGCATATACTATTTTATAGTTTTGTTTTATTAATTGATTGAAAGTGACTAGTTTAGTAAACACAATTTTACTTACTATTAATTATATTCTCTGCATCTAACATTTTAATAGATAAACTGTGCGATCATCCCAAAAGAAGGATCAAACATTGATGAAGCAGAGGTGCAGAGATTTAGCAAGAAGAACCTTGCAAGCTTCAAAGTCCCTAAAAAGGTCTTCATCACTGATTCTTTGCCCAAGACCGCCACTGGCAAGATTCTTAGGCGTCTTGTAGCAGAACACTTCGTTTCTCAAACTTGAGCAGCTCAATACTATGTGGACCCCAAATTCATAGCTTGCCAATAAAGTTTTAAATATTATTCTGGACGTACACCATTATATGAGCTTGTGGACAAGTTCGACGTTCCTTCAAAATAAAGATTTTTATAGCTTGGTATAATTATCCATACATTTCTAAACCCTAATTTCATATGGATATCAATAGGAATATTGTAGAAAAGACTGCAGTTTTCTCAAAGCAAATGTAAGATAAAGAATTAAGGTTGAGCACGTTCAAGTATTACGACATTCAAGTTCAAAATTTTCAAATTGAAACAGACTGATATATTTAAAATTTGGATTGATATTTCTTCTGTTTGGTCTTTTTTAGTAATTGTCCATTTATCGTTGTTCCTTTTTTAGTAATTGGAAAGATTCTAATTTACCTTAAGTAAATATTAGCAAGTTGAAACAGTATGCTAATAGATGGATTTTTGACTTATCCAATCGCTTAATGTTAATTATTAGAAAAGTTGGAATATGATTAATAATAAATAAGTTAAGGAAATATCCATCTCATATAACAAATAAATCTCATAAGTTAAGGAAAGATCCATCTCACATAAATATAGAGATATCAAAATGAAGCTAGAATAGACATATAATATGAAAATAAACATGTAATATGAAACAAATCTGTTCAATAATATAATAAATTCTAATACGAATATTTTGAGTCAAAATAATAATTAATTAAAGAAATAAATGATAATGTCAGATAAAAAGAAAATAGGAATGCTGACCTTATTTATATTAAAAGAATTATAAAGCTCAAAAGCATACGTAAAAGACGTATTTAGTGATCTAGTAAAAGAGATTACCATATATCTTAACTAGAACATTTAATGTTTACTGTAGAACAAGTAAAATTAATCTTGTGTCACTTGTATAATAAGAGATGCTGAGAACATAGAGGAACATGGAATATAATTGTGAAGGGTGGAGGAGTTTTCAGAATAAACTTTCTTCCAAATGAATTGGTTCTTATCAAATTAGAAAAGTGATTGAAAGAACGAACATATCACTTGAAAAACAACGAAGAAATCATTTCCAAGACCTGTAACTCAACAAATTTAATTTATGATTTTTCTATAGTTAAAATATATATATATTTTTTTTTGCTTTTAAATTACTGTTTAACATTTAACTTTTAAGTTATTTTTTAAAATGACATCCCTATAATGAACAACACATTTTATGAAATTTTTTACATAACCACATTAATGCAGAGATAGGAAAAAAAGGTAGACGATCGCTCTAGGATCTTTTAGGATCTTTATTCCAGAAAATATGAAAAAGGTTTTATCACACAATTAAAGCAAAATAAACATCTAACATAGAACACATATGCTAAATAATATAATAAATTCTAGGAATGTTAAATGTTAGCTTTATTTTTACCAAAAGAATTATAAAATCCAATAAAATACATGCTAGGATTAAAAAAAAAAAAAGAAATATTTAGGTCAACAAATTATCAATTTTAGAAAGAATCAAATTTCTAAAAAGTACTTTCTTAAGCATGTATACAGAATCACCCGCTCAACCAAACAAGCTTATGGAAGAATTATATATATATATATATATATATATATATTTAAGTCAAAATTTTAAAATAATAAATATGTGAGATTTGTTCATTTATATATGTTGTTGAAGACTAAGATTTTAACTAAAATAGTATAGTCGGAATAATCAATGTCTCCACCCATCTCTTCATAAAAGACAAAGTAAACCTGAATTTAATGGAAATGGATTTAAATATTTTAATCATAATTTATTTCTGTCGAATTATATTCGGTTTGAAAAAATTTACGAAAATCTATCGTGCTTTCTTTACAGTATTAATTTTTTTTTACATTTTTAAAATAAATTATTAAATTATTGATTATATTTTAAGTCAAATAATATATACAAATTAATGACTCGATTCAAGCATTGATTGTTTAAAAGTAATGATGAAAGTCTTCACTGCTAAATAGAGAAATTTTATTGAACTGATAAATTTTGTTGGCTTGTCAAAATACTCTTTGTTCCCACTATAATTCATTATACAATTCTTTGCTGACAAAACTCTAATGAATCTTGTGATTTTTTTTCATGAATTGGCATGTTTTATTGCAATAGTTTGTTTTCTGAACTGAGAAATATGTCAATAAATTCTGAGCTATTAAGGATTGGTGAAAAAGTACAGAATTTTATTTATCTTTTGAATGTTTATTCAATCCGTTTTACTATTGACTTTTTTTAACCGCTATAATTCAAATCATTTTTAACTATTAAAAATAGACTAAAAACACAATACAATAGACGAATTTGTAATTAATTATTTGATTACATGCATTATAAAAAGGATTGTTAAAATGTTTAACACATTACAGTATTGATGAATTTTATTACACGAAAGAACAACTTGCACAATTTAAATAAATAATATGGTATACTTTTAACGAATATGATTTAATATTTATTATCAATCTTATTTCGTCCCCTCTCTTTCTCTTTTAATATATTTTTGAAATATCACTGGAAACGTTGTATACTGGCTCTGAACTGTGGTTAAACGTACCCCCCACAAGTTATAATCTTTACAATCACATGCACTCAAAAACTCCATTTTTAAATTTATATCCAAGTTAATTTATGTTTTAGTAACTTTCATTATTTACATCTAAAATAAGCATTGAGACTTCAAATACTAAACCAAACATGTGACTATATTAAATCAATTATAGTCGATAATAGAATATTAACATAGTAAACAGCAAATATACCCGTGATAACTACTTGTTTCGATGAGTAGGAATATGTGCCAACATTTTTGTCTCAGCCACCCGAATAAAGATTGCTGCTACGTCTAATCATCATTTGTCCACATTTATGTGTGTATGTGTATAAAAGAAAACATAATTGAAGATAAATATTACGTGTAGAACTTAACTTCAATTAGAGTTTTATAACTTTTTAGAACTTTAGCATTTAGGTTCATGTGGCACAAATGGCTTGTGAAAGCCGTGAACATAGCCACTACTCTTTTTAACCAAATAACTCAAATGTTTTGAGTAGTTTCAACTCAACTGTGTAAACTCCCTCCTATCGCTTGAAAATGGATAATCCAAAACCTAGTTTTAACTCATAACAATGCACCAAGATAGTGTGGTAGGTTTTGATGTAAACTCAAGTGGAAATAGGGAACAAAACCTTAAACCCTCACTCTCTAAGACTACGGTGAAGTAGAAGAAAGCATATTTACTAGCCCAAAGCACAGAGCATGTGTTATTTATAGAGCTTTTCTACAGGACCAATTTGGTTCTTTTAAGTATAGTTGGATTCACCAACTTCCCACAATTCACAATCCGAATGAACGCAAGTTTGTATTTTTAATTTAAAATTTAAATATAAACTTTTAAAATCCGACCTACATTACTCAGTATACTCTAACACATCAAGTTTTCTGTTTCCTGTTATTTATCCTGTGTAAAAGAAACTCAGTATACCTAACACATTAAGTTTTCAGTTTCCTGACATTAGAGTTCCATGTTCTAACGAAAATTTCAATACGATAACATTTTAATATTTAAACATAACTTTATCCCAACATTAAAAAATGACCGTCAGAAAATGTATTTTGTATTAGCCGAACCATTTTTCATGTCATCATGTAAAATTACTGATAGTATCTAACAATTATTTCAAATCTTAACGACTAAATTATCAATTTAAAAAGCAGGACCAAAATCAAATTCAGTTGGAATATTACAACCAAAAATACATTTCTTTCCTAAAAGATATTCCCTCCTTCCAATTTCTTTTCACCCTTTGGCCTTTTATGTTGTTTTTTCCTAAAATAATTCATGCTTTAGAATTTCAACGCATTGATGTTATGAAAAGAAATATCTTTATCTTATGAAAAGAAAGCATATTTGATAGCCCAAAGAAGTATCTAACAACAGGAGACAGAATCCAAAGAAAACTATTTAAGAAATGCAAGTTTTTAAATTTTTTAATTAATATCTTGATTGATTTTCAAGTTTACTTAGACAAGTTTTGACAATTTAAAAAGAGTTTTAAATAGTCCCGGTGGCTTAACCCTAGTTAATCTATGTTAAGGCTCAAACCAGAGATATCAGTTACAAAAACATAAGAGACTAGAATGAGTTCAAATACATATACTGCAAACAAAAATGAGCTACCCTTTTAAACCAGCAGCAGCTATAACACATAATCAAGTCAAAGCAGCATCTCTTCAACTCCTTTTACCCTGAGCTTCATCTATTTTCTTTTTCCGTTGTTTAATGAGATCAGACTGAGCTTGCTTGCGTTTATTAGATATCTGAATGACATTTTTCAGAAACAAAAAAGGGTGAGAAAACAGAATTGAAAAGACAGACCTTCCGAGTTGACAGATTAAGTTTAAACACAATCTGTCACTTTGCACTTAGATCGTTACTTGAAAGAAAATAATATTATAATTGGAAAAGAGAACAAAAATATATACAAATGCATGAGGAAAAAAACCTCACCTGCATGGCTTCCAAGAGCTTCCTCTTTTTACGTGACATCATAAGTTTACCCATGTCATCATCAGCATTTTCTTCAGCATTGGCAACTGATTCTCCAGTCTGCACCGCTCCAGAAGTTTCTTTAGAACCTGCCGAAGTGTATGTAACGCCTTTAAGTTCCTTTTTCAAATCATCGTGGTATTGCTGCTCCAGAATCATCATCTGCATTGCATTCATTCAAATTTGAAACACTTCAGTGCCAGTAAACAAAAAAGGATCACCTCCACTCATGCCACTGTTACGATGCAATGCAACTTTTTTTTTTCTCAGAACAAGCATACCTTTTGCTTTCTTTGAGCTGCATCATTAGCCTCAGCTCGGCCAATAACACCTTCAACCAGAAGATTTTGAGGATCATCCAGATCTTCGTCCCCAACACCTGGAAGTGGAAGGACTTCCTTTCTAGCAGCAGCTTGCAAGTGTTTAATGGTCTTTGCATAATCTGGAATGTATGCTCCTTCTTCGTCATAATTAATAAAAGGTGACAAGTGTGGTGGAGGAACCCTGTTAACAAAAGAAACATATTAGCCATGGAAGTTATAAAAAATCAAATAGCCGGCATACATATACTTTTCTTTAAATTTAACACACGTGTGTGTAGAAGTGTGTGGGTTTTCTAAACTGTTCCCTTGGGTTAAGGTGTGGAACTAATTTTATATTTTACATAAACCGGCAGATATGGCCTTGAGGCTTCATTATTAATTAATTAACGCTCATACATCAAATGAGAATTAATTTTACTATACTACACAAAACACCCCATTCATTTTAATACAACTCACTCTTTCATTGTATACAATTAAGTTATTTATCCAAGTTCCAATATCACATCAAATAAGAATTCGCATAGATCACTTTTGTAACTTAAAAGTAATGTTATCACTTTTTTTAGGTACATGTACATCAGGAAAAAAAAACCTACATAGCTAAGCTAGGCTAGTCCCAACTTCCGACTACAAGCTATCAAGGCTTCATCATGAGGATTTTGGCTAAAATGATCCCAAGTCTGATTTGTATACCCTCACCCAACAAGAACATCAGTCAGAGAGTTATCATCCTGAGAAATATGCATGAAAGGACAACTCTAGTCTCTAATCATGCGATCTTTGACACTTCTTAATTATCTACTTTAGCAAATATAATTCAAATAATAAGCACAATACTCGCATATAGACACTCTTACAAGCTAGTAAAATCATTTTTTATTATATTCCTAGTAAATAGAGGCTAAATTGCAATCATGCCCATAATTTCTTCTAGCAGAAGAGTAATTTTGAAACTTCAAACTAACTATTTACTCGTAGTTATGTTGGGACCTATCTATTTTAAAGAGAATAAAATACTAGACTTTGCATGATCCACAAGGTTTATGGCAGAAACTAGGGAGTGTGCCCGCAAAATAGAAAGACGCATATGTGGTTTCTATCTTTTTCAAATTTCGATAATAAATATTTTAATTAGTATCAAATTCATCAGACAAAATTAATAGATGAATGCCAATCTAGACAT
>Ga0099825_1007144_pt1 | contig 13687 bp, 15 predicted proteins | sample SiratroredBW_FD_76838 | JGI IMG/M metagenome (GOLD analysis project Ga0099825, IMG submission 76838) | Root nodule microbial communities of legume samples collected from California, USA - Siratro red BW | ecosystem: Host-associated > Plants > Roots > Nodule | place: USA: California | collected... | reverse complement strand
TTTTAATTATGAAAAAAATATTTTATAAAATTTTTATAAAAATAATAAAAAAAAAAAAACCCAAAATTTTTTTTTTTTTTTATATATATATATATATATATATATATATATATATATATATTATTTTATTTTTCTTTTTTTTTTCAATCGAATATCGTTCCAATGAAGCTTGTTTTCATCTGCTCCTTTTCATGAACTTCCGTCTTGATCTGTTGACCGTTCCATGTCTGAGAGATACTTTTGTTTTTGTTTCAAACCTGTACTTCTTGGGCGTAGCTTAATCCTTTATCCATCCTTCTCCATACTTTGCTAACAGTTTTCTTTTCTCTTCTACACTAATGTCACTTGCTTTGATATAATTCCAGTTGGCCTGATCTTCTATACTTTGGCCTGTTTACGTGTAATTTCATATTACTAATTCTGATTTAGTCTACTAGTTTTTCATGTATCTGAACATTTTGAACACCTTCATATATTAATCTTACGAATCCAAAACGTTTCTTAGTTCTGTTAAGCTTTCTTGATATGAACATGTCTTGCACCGTTCTCCATTTGAGAAAGATTTTCCTCATTTTGAATTCACTAAATTTTATCAGAAAGTTTTAAAAAAAAGTAGGATTCCACTTTTCCAAATAACTATTGTTTTGTTTTCGACGGATTAGGAAAATATAATCAAAAAATTATTCATTGAAAATTTTGATCATAAGTTCTATTAGGTATTCAATTATAAGTCTAAGTGTAATATTGACTAAAAATAAGAAAGTGAAGCAATATATAAAAAAGAAGACCCACAAATACAATATCTTAAGATTTTAAGTTGAAAATAATGTCATTCTCTTATATAGATTTAGACTATGAAGAGTTACCCTTTTTCTTCTATAATAAAATTGGTCTTTTCTTGTGTTTCTTACATCTCCGATAGTGTTTTAAAGACAATTAGTGAAACTTTAAGTAAAAAAAGAAATTAATAATTAAAGGTCATCAATATGTACTATGTACTATTTGAATATAACTTTTTAGGGATGATTAAAATATAAAAACACTCATACTTATTTAAATAAAAATAAGCAATAAGACTGATGTTCTTGTAACAATCTCTTTAATTTTATATACAAATTCTTGATATTCTCTTCATAATTTATTTCCTTTGCTTTTACACTTCTAGTTCATTTAAATTATTCGATAATTTCTATTTCTTATCATTCTTATCATACATTTTACGTTAAATTTAACTTATTAGTTTTTACTTAAATTGTTTTGAAGTTTTAATTCCAATATTTCTTTTCTTTTTCTCTATTTCCTTTTTGTACCCTGCCTTTTATATCAAGTTTGTGCTTAAGAATTTCTTCACGAGTTTTACATTTACGTTTACTTAAAAAATTAAACATCTTTCACGAAAATAAGTATAAAGATATTAAAATCAAGTTGTTTTGCTAATATTTCGTGTTTTAATTTATTTGTCATTTAGTCTATTCCAAGAGAAAATTATTTATTGTTATTCTAGATAAAAAAGAATTAACAAAACTTATTTCACTGTGACAAAATAATTTTTAATGACAAGTTTCCACATAAGCTATATGACAATCAATATAAAAAGATATGTGGTGACAAATTTATAATATTTTACAAGTTTTCTTCATACTTTCTCTTGAAATCGATATTGAAAACACCTTCAATTGAAAATTCAATCAGTGTTGAGAACATTTCAACGTTAGTTGTAAACTAGACCAAAATTCAAAAACTCCTTCAACATGGATTCAATTTATAATATATGTTGAAAGGTATTTAAAACTTCTTCAAGGCAAGACATAAACTTTTTCCCTCCTCGCCTACTCTTCTTTATCTCTGCCTTCTTCCTTGCTAATTTACATCTTTTTTTCTAGTTACCGTCAGCATCTAGTTGTTGTTGTTATGTGTTTACTAAGTTGTGTTTGTTGCCTTGTCATAGTTCATAGAGCCTTTTTCCGCAACTCTTGTGTGCTCATTTGTGGCATAGTTGTTGTCTTTTTCTTTTTGTGGTCTTTGTGAGATCGAGGGCTTCTTCTTGCTCTGACGTGGTTGTGGCATAGAAAGGTATTTTGCTCTGATCGAGGTCTATCAATGATTTTCTATCTAATATGCCAATCACTCGTTTGGATGTTATGAGTAGCTCGAATTCTAATAGTATGCTATGAATCCCTTCCCTAGTTTTTTGGTATGGACCATAGGGGTGACACCTAAGAAACACAAGGCTAAGTGAATTGAATAAAATTGCTATGAATTATATTTGTTTTAAAATATTTATTGACAATGTATAATTTGATCTTGAAATCATTCGTGTAAGTGAAACACGATAAAGCACTCTAAAACAAGATGTTAGGAATGAAAATGTATACTCTCCCACCTAAATATTCTTAGAACACACACCCTAAACACACTCACGAGAAAAAAGAAGAAAAGAAAAAGAAAAACAAGAAATATGAATATTGAATATTGAATTTGAAATTTTGTATTTCATACAATGTATCATAATACATTATTACTATTTATAGAACTATTATAAGCAGTTAGTTAATACATTCGTATATTACACTAACTGAGTTATTTACAATATTTTCTCTTAATTTATATTAGTAATAGACTAGACTCATATGATCTCTTTAATTAGCTTGAATTTATCAAATTTGAAAAGCCTCGTTAAAATATTAGTCATCTGTTCATTGGTATCGCAAATTGTTTCAATATGCTAGATTCTTTCATGAGCAATAGGATATTTAGCCACTAGCATCTTCATAAGATCCTTTCTTCTACCTTACATTTTTGTCATCAAGTTCTCAAGCCACAAGGCTTAACAAGCTCGCATTGAGAGTGCAATGTATTTAATCTCACATAAAGACAATACCACCATTAACTTTTTCTTAGAACACGAAGAAGTAGGTACTCCACACATCAAAAACACAACTGTACATTTCCTGTCACTTTTGTTACCACACAAATATGAATTATAATATCCAAACACTTCTATCATGTTTTGAAAGCAACAACCCATATCCTAAAGTGCCCTTAATATATATATGTCAATATTCTCTATTTGCAAGAAAATTGGAAAGCCTTAGATCAACCATACATTTACTAACGCTGCCCCCACACCATATATGTGAGGTCTTTTATTACGGAAAAGTCTTAATGAACCTACAAGTTATTTATACAAGGTCACATCAATTATTTTTTCATTTTCTTCTATTTCTAATTTTCACTAGTAGAAAAATAACCTTTTACGTCGGTTCTCGAGGCTATTTTACACCTGTTCCAGAACAAACAGTAAATTTTGTTTTATAATTTTTCAAGTTGTGCTATGTCATTTAAAGCATATTAAAAGGTATAACGTCCAATGTCTTTGTCCCTTATTTGTTTTTGTTAAATAATGCTTTTTTAACTATTAAAATATTTATTTAGATTAACATTTCAAGGTTAGTAAATATATTAATGTAGAGACCAAATTGATAGATATTTACAATTTAGGAAAGCATACTATTTTAAGGATTAAATTGGTGTTCTAACCAATTTATTAATATTATAGTTAGTATATCAAATTTTATGATATTATAGTTAATACTTCAATTTTGATGTTACAGAGTTTTAACCAAATGGAAGGACAGTTGAGAGATTTAGCAATTGAAATACAATGCTTAGAGAAAAAATGGACTGAAATGCTTCGAAATGTGAAGCCTCCAGAAGAATATGATTTTCATATCCAATGCATTTATGGGGTACCTCCAACAATTCGTGAAAATAATCTTAAAGCCTACACTCCTCAAATTGTTTCTATTGGCCCTTATCATTATAACAGTTTTGAGTCAATGGAAGAGCTTAAATTGAAATATTTAAAGGAATTTCTAAATCAAAAACAAATACCTATGAGAGAATTTATCGTCAAAATGAAAGAGATAGAAGAAATTCAACTTTGCTATGCAGAGCCTATTAAATATAATAGCGATAATTTCTTAAAGCTGATTCTAGTTGATGCCTATTTCATAATTGAGCTATTTATAAGATCGTTTAATGACAGTGATTGGGAGGGAAATGACCCCTTGGTTTCAAATGATTGGATGCTAAGCGATATTTGTGATGATTTGGGACTGCTAGAAAATCAACTTCCTTTCTTTGTTCTTGAAAAGATTTACAACCTTACTGGTATGAGAGAAAAATTTCTTGACATCACTTTCAGCTATTTTAGGAACATATCGTTAGGAAAAGTGTGTCCAAGAAACAGTCCAACACACTTCATTGATCTTTTAAGATCTTCTATAATATCATCATCAGAGCTTGATGTTGGAAAATGGGAAAAATGCAAAGAAGTTAATCATTTATACAATGCAAGCCAACTAGAGGCAACAGGCTTAAGTTTGAGGTCAGTCCAAACAAAAGCATACTTGACTTGACCTATGATCATGGAGTGTTAAAAATACCAATCTTGAACATACATGACGTTACAGAAGTTATGTTCAGGAATATGATGGCTATGAACATTGTCATCGTTCTGCTACAAAGATCATTACTCAATATGTCGTGATTCTAGATTTTCTTATCAATACTGAAAAAGATGTGAACATACTTATTGATAAGAAAATTATCGTCAATTGGACCGGTGATGCTAAAAGAGTGGTTACAATGATTAATAATTTGAGCTCACAACTTATCATTCCGTCTTTCAATTCACACTATTTCTCCCTCTACAATAGCTTAAATGATTTCTATGAAAACCCTTACAACAAGTACATGGCTATTTTAAGACACGAGTACTTCAATACTCCTTGGAAAAAAGCATCTACCATCTCTGCAATTGTGCTACTTTTGCTCATGTTTATTGCAACTGTATGTTCAATCATCTCAATGTTCTATGATAAGAAATCATATATTATATTTATTCATTTTTTTAAACTACTGTTTTAAAATGAGTTACAATTGATAAAATTAGTTATGTTAAATGTTCAGGTAAATAAGGGATGGATTGTTAAATAAGGAACAAGGAAGTCAGATAAAGGAGGAAGACATTGATGGTTGTATCTAAATGTCTAAGTTGTATTTGTAATAGAACCTTGTAAAGTTACTTTGTTATTTTTTTTCCATCATAAATTGGTTGATACCCATGACTGAGCCTAGATTATTGGATAAGAATGGGTCAATCGTCCGTATGAATGTGTTCTATCATAAATCGGTCAATGATGTATGACCAAACTTGGATCATTTGATACTCATAATGGATCGATCACTCTGAGAATTGTGTAATATATTATAGTTCAAGTTAGATCTCCTTAGGTTTGATACTAGTAATATTTTTGGTAGGTCATTCTTCGACATATAAAGATATGATCAAACATCCATGTTTATTTAATAGGTGAATTTTTATAATATTATTAAAACGTTTAAACTATCTTAATATTGTCAATACCCAATTTCGTCCGGATATAGAATAAAATAAAAAATAAAAAATAATAAAAGAGATGAAAAAGTATTTCTAATCAATTCTCGAAAAATTTAGGTTTGAATTTTATAATATTTTGTTTTATTTTTGTTTTCATTTTAGAAGAAAAAATAAAAAAAATATGATTTAGATTTTTATTTTTTTATCATTTTAGAAATATTTTGATTATAGTCAATGGAAGTCCTACCTCAAAGTTTAAAATACAAAGAGGCCAAAGATAAAGTGATCCATTAGCATCATTCTTATTCCAGCTGTAATAGAAAGATTAACGGTGAAGAAAATTATTGAAAAAGGATTATAAAAGCTATAAGATTGGCAATGATAATGTAGAAAGTAGTATTCTACTATTTTGTGAATGACACGATCTTTTTTATTGAGACATCGATTTATAATGTTATGGTGATTAAGAGTATCATGAGGATCTTTAAGTTAGTGTTTGATCTAAAGGTTAACTTTTCAAAAAGTAATTGTGGTGTTATTAGGGTAGACCAGTTTCAAATTGTTAGAATGGTAAACTTTTTGAAGTAATATTTTTTTTTATTCCATTTGTGTAACCAAAGATACCTATTGGTGCAAACCTAGCAAAAATGCGACTTGGGATACTGTCATTATAAAGTTTGACAATTTGAAAACATAGACAACTAACCTTTTATGGGTAGGGTATGCTTTATAAATTTAGTACTTTCTTCTTTACCTGTTTTTCGTGCCTTTCTTTAAAATTCCAAGTGAAGTGGTTGCAATTATTAAATATATTTAATGTTGATTTTTATGGGGGTAAGGAAGGAGAAAGAAAAATTTCGTACGTGGAGTCAGTTGAATAGTATATGTGGTCCTACAAAGTTAAGGAGGATTGGGGTGAAAGACGTCGAATTGTTTAAAGTACATTGTTCGTTAAATGGAGTGGAACATCTTCATTACAAGAGGTTCTTTCTAATGTTTAATATTAGAAGTAGAGTATGGGATTGAGGAGATTTAATGACGATTAACACCGCAAATAACCTGTTTCTTCAACATGGTAAAGGGACACAAAGAGAATTCGTGATGAAGCAAATCGAGAGATAGTTAGTTCTGGAAAATGATTGAATAAAATATAAAAAGATGAGTAATAACAACTTTTGATTTGATTAGTGGAGGGAAATAGAATTTTTGGCTGCAATCTACCTAAGGCTATTCTTGAATTCAGAACAAAAAAGACATGAAATTGCGAAGAACATTGAGTTTTGGAGACAAGGTAAGTCGGAACTTTATTTGGAGGAGAAGTTGGATGTGTCAGAAGAAAAAGTAGTTGATAAAAAAGGATTAAAAAGTTAGATCTACATTAATACGTTAAAAAAGGATTAAAATATAATTTTATATGGTCCTTTATCCAAACATAAAATTAAAAAAGAAAAACAGAAAAGAGTAATTGAATAACATAAAAGTAGGTAGAAGTTAAGCTAGCTGTGTAATTTCATCTTCAGTGTTATAAAAGTACAAACATATTATCCGTCCATCTTTGAAGCTTAGATGGCATGCATGTGACTAGGAGCCAAATACTGGACAATGGGTCCATACATTAACAGTAAACGACAAAGTGTAATATCATTCACTAAAGCCATTCGATTTCGGACAGAGTTCACGGTGTTTACTGATTTTAGCTTGAGGAATTATTATATAAAGCATGAATCATTGCATCAGATGAATCAAAGCAGTTACCAAGTTGTAGAACAGGTTATGTAATTGCTGAAGGTTAATCATATTCCTCAACAAGTTCAGGTTCCTTCTCCTCCTTTTAGCTCTATTTAGTTTCAATCTTCTTCGATTTCGAGGCATCTATGAATAGATTTTGTTTGCACTGGTTATTTTAACTGGAGAGGGTATGTGTTGAACATGGGGAGTTAGACTTGGTACTAACTTCTTGTTGGTTCAACTACTATACTGAATTGAGTTTTTTTTTTTAACTGAGTTGATTTTTTTTTGTTGCTGTGAAGTATCTAATTCTGCTTTATTATCAAATGAATTATTCTCAATCTTGGAAGCATATTTTATGGTTGACAAATACTAATTATTATCCAACTTCTTTAACTACATTACCAGTATTGCTTATTGACCAGATACTCATGCTATTTTTAATAAATAGTGAGATATTTTTTAATGTAAAAAATGTTTTATATAATTTTAAAATATTAGTTATAATTATATTTAAGAATGCTTATTAAAATAAGTATTTATAATTGCTAATTACTCCCAGTTTAAAAATGTTTTCTAAAATTTTAATAATTGAATAAGTCATTGTAAATTGTTAAATTAATTATAATTAGTGAATTTACCACTAAAATGGGATTTAACACATATAACAACGTCATTATGAAATTTATACAAAATATGTTTACTAGATGTTGACCTTTTTCCGCAAGTGTACCAAGTCAAAAGTAATATAGATTTATAAAGTACGAATGTTGATCCCACAAAGAACAATTTTGTTTATAAATCTCAATTTTCACTATTTACTAAGCAATTATAGTTTTCAAGATGATTTGATTCAATAAATATAAAAGAGCAATTAAAAAGTAAATAACGATTATCAAAAAGGAGTTTAAAAGATCTAGAAAGACTCTGGGTTGAACTTCATCTATCTCCCTCATTCATATTTTGGATTTGATAAAAAGATACAATATCCGTAACTACTCACAATTGATGCACATATAAAAATCATTCACATCCATTCCTCTTACATGAAATTCATAATACACTGATCCTCAACTATTTAGTATATCACTCAGCATTAAGAACAGATGTTATACCCAATCAATACATCGAAACCTATCCTTAGTATTCCAATATATTGAGTATTTTCAAAATAAGAATTCAATATAAGAAAGATAAGATATTCCAAGTCCAATTAAAGCAGAAAAAAGGCACAATCTACAATAGAAACTGCTCAAACAAAGACAAGATAATCTAATTGAGGAATTTCTCTCTTAATCTCTCACAGGGTAGTGTCTCTCTCAACTTCCACTGACTCTGAACAAATCAAAGTTGCCTTTCATTTTTAGTCAAATCACAAACACACAATCAACATGGATCTTACTGTCTTCTAAAGGTTGTAATGAGACTGGGCTATCAAGAACATTGGTTTTCCAGATAACAAAATGCACACTTAAGATAAGGAGAACATATATACAATTGAGACAAAATTTCCCTTGGAAAGAATTAATCTATCAACTCTTCATTTCTTCCATCCATCATTTTTTTGTAATTTACTCTTTTGTTTATTTTTATTTTTGCCTATTTATTTGGATTTTTTTTAGTAGAACAAAAGAGTGAATTATCTAATCAATTTCTTTACATTACCAATATGTCAAATCTAAATAAACCCTTCCCATTATGAAAATTGCACCTATGTTCTCCTTCCTTAAGCATGCTACAAGGGTGGAAAATCATATATCAATTCAAGGTCAGGGTGCAACAAAGAAATTTTTAGCTCAAAGGGTTATAAAAAAAAATTGGTTATAAATTGTACCTGGTTGGCTTTTTGGCTCTGGGTTAAAGTGTCTATATACAAAAATGCCTTAACAATCTCCATGTTTTCATTTGTGAAGTAAAATAACACAAAAAATCAGGCAACATCAACTTGATACATTACTCAGTAGAACTCTCAACTCTCAACTGCTTAAAGATTCACAACTCACTTGGCTAATTGGTTTAATTCCTCACTTTTTTATCAAGCCTTGTTCTAGTCATAACGCTGTTCAATTTTGATGCATCAATCACCACTTAACCTAACTTAAAAATTCTAATCCACTCAATCTTTCCCAATTCAATAAGTTGATCTGACTTAGAACAATCATGAGTCTAATTTCTACTCAACCACAAAGTATGCTAATTACCACACATCAAACATAAAAAAATAACAAATAAAATTAACAAAATTAAATATTGAATGAAAAATCAACCACAAGCATACTACAATATTTAATTACAGAAACGAGTGTTTTATCAAGAATCTCCCCTCATAATCCTATCAAAGTCGGTGTCAAATTCTGCATCCTGATGTTCATTTGTTGTAGCTGTGGATGTGCCTGCTCACCTCTCCCATGAAACTTGGGCCGGTCCTTAGGCCATGCGACATAAGAGCTGAATTGGTTAGGTGAGAGAAATTGAGACCAAGAAATAGTTACCACGAAGATTATGCAGTGGAAATTGAAGATTGAGCAAGGGTGAAGGCGAGCCCTTCAGTTAGGATTTTGCGTTTTTTTTTTTCGGCAAAAATCTCGCACGAACGAAAATACTCCAGTGAGCACTCCAAATTTTCACCTAGGCAGCTCCCAGCTCACCCAAGCAAAACCATTCCAGTAAGCACCTCCAATTTTCGCCCAGATGAGACTAGACTCGCTCGGGCGAGAGTTGTAGTTCAACATTCTTTTTTTCTTTGCAAAATTCACCAAGGTGAAAGCCTTGTTGCTCGGGCAAAAATACTCCTGCAACCACCATTCTTTTTCAAAATCTCACCACCAAGATACTGCTTCAGCCTTTGTCCATTTACCGTCCAACTCATATGAGACTTAGGATCTTCTAATTCCACTGCTCCATAAGGCCTTCTTTCCTTTTGGTCATTGTTCTTGGGAATTTTTCTTGCCTTTCCCAACTTTTCCCAACATTTCTTCACTTCTCTTTCTTCCCCTTTATCTATTTCATCAATGGCAAGAGTTTTCATCAAAGGATCAAATGCACAGATCCACTTTTGTTGTTCAATACAATTTTCATCTATAACATCCACTTTAAAACATTCTTTTGCATCACGGGATGTTTCATAGCTTCAAAAATATCAAAGCTCACTTCTTCATCTTGCGCATACACCTTAAGTTTCCCTTTATCAACATCAATGATGACCCTAGCAGTTTTCGTGAATGGCCTTCCTAAAATCAAGGGAACTTCAACATCCTCCTCCATGTCCATGACCACAAAATCCACTGGGAATAAAAATTTATTCACTTTCACTATTATGTCTTCAATAATCCCATATGGATACTTTATGGATCTATCAGCTAGCTATAGAGTCATCCTTATAGGTCTCACTTCAACATCTCCAATCTTCTTCAACATGGAGAGAGGTATAAGGTTAATACTTGCCCCTAAATCCCATAAAGCTCTTTCAACTGTGAGGTTTTCTATAGTGACAGGCAAAGTGAAACTTTCTGGATCTCTAAATTTTTGTGGCAAAGATTTCTGAATAATAGCACTGCATCCAGCTTCTGATTCAACAGTCTCTTGCTCAAGAAGCTTTCTCTTCTTGGTAAACAATTCTTTCATAAATTTGGCACAAGTTGGCATTTGCTCTAAGGCTTTAGTGAAGGGAATGTTGATTTGAAGTCTTTTTTGAATGTCAAGGAATCTAGCAAACTGCCTCTCACTTGATTTTCACTTTTTTTATTTTCCTCTATGTTTTCATCACTCCTTACAATTTTTTTCTCTATTTTGCTCCTTTTCTCCCTCACTCTCATTTTTCTCTTTATTTTTCTCTTCAACATTCAAATTCTCACCAATACCTCTACCTACTACCTTGTCGCTCCTAGTGGTGATAGAGTTGCAATGCTCCCTTGGATTGATTTGTGTGTTGGCTGAGAATTGACTCCCTTGTTTATCTACTAATTGTTTGCCCAACTGTCCCAATTGTGTCTCTAGATTTCAGATTGAAGCTTTAGTATTTTTTCGATTGGCCATAGAAGGTTGCATGAATTTCTCCAAGGTTTCCTCCAACTTGGTGGTCCTATCTTGAATTGAAGGAATTTGTTGTTGCTGCTGAAAATGAGGTTGCTTGTTATTAGATCCAAAGCCCTGATTTTGATTTCCCCTCTATCCTTGAGACATATTATTATTCTGATAATTACCTGAGAATCTTCCTTGCCTTCCTTGATTGCTCATATAATTAACCTCTTCCTGTGAAGGATTATTTTAATAAGAACACTGCCCATTAAGATGATTACCTCCACTAATTTACCGCTCGTAGATTGACTTTGATTTTGGGAAGACTGCACAACTTGTAATTGTTGAGGTAACTTTGCCATTTGTTTTGTTAGTGCTTCCATCTACCGAGTTAAAATTTTATTTTGAGCTAAAACGGCATCTGTAATATTGAGCTCAAACATTCCTTTCTTCTGTTGCACGGTTTGTCTATCATGTTGAGCTTGATAATCTGTAGAAGCAAGAGCATCAAGAATTCTTGTTGCCTGCTCTACATCTACTGCCATCATTGGACCTCCAGTTGTTGTATCCAATATCATCTTTGTGTCAACTCTCAGACCATTGTGGAAAATGCTCTGTTGAGCAATGTCTTCAAACCCATGATTTGGACATCTTTTCAACATCACTTTGAATCGTTCCCAAGCTTCACAGAATGCTTCATTTGGCCCTTGTCTAAAGGTAGAGATATCAGATTTTGCCTTGATGTAGCGAAAGAGTGGGAAAAATTTATGTAGAAACTTTTCCTCTACAACATTCCAGCGTGTCAAACTCTGATTTGGATGAGAGTTGGGCCATTCCTTTGCTCTTCCCGCCAAAGAAAACGGAAATAATCGCAAATAAGCAGCCTTAGTGTCTCCCGCTTAAAATCCCATAGTTCCTACCAGCTCATAGAAAGTGGACAGATGTGTGTATGAATCTTCATTATCCAGCCCAGTAAACTGATAACTGCTAATCAAATTCAAAAAGGCTGGCTTCATCCTCAATGTTTTAGTGGTGGTCGGTACTACTATGTTGGAGAAATGTATTGGGCCTTGTTGCAGGGCATAGTCTCCAAGAGTCCTTCTTGGTGGGTGAATCCTATCCTCAACCATAACTGGAACAAATGTTGGGGGTCCAGTAGTCCCTACGGCTACACAACCCACTGTTCAACCTCACGTTTTGCAAGGAATGTCTCATGATGCAGAAGAAGCCAAGAACAAGTTAGAGTTTCTAGAAGAAAGACTCAGAGCCATTGAAGGAGAAGGCAGTTTTGGATTTGGGAACGCTGCAGGTTTATGTTTGGTACCTGATGTTGTGATTCCTCCCAAGTTCAAGGTGCCTGATTTTGAGAAGTATAGGGGTGCCTCATGTCCAAAGAATCACTTAACTATGTATTGCTGAAAAATGGCTGCACATGCTGGTGATGAAAAGCTACTAATACACTTCTTCCAAGACAGCTTAGCAGACACTGCTCTAAGCTGGTATATGCATCTGGAACCTACCCGAATTAGATCATGGAACGACTTAGTAGATGCTTTCTTGAAACAATACAAGTATAATGTCAATATGGATCCTGATAGACTGTAGTTACAGAATATGTCGAAAAAAGGCGGTGAGACTTTTAAAGAGTATGCTCGGCGATGGAGGGAATTGGCTGCTCAAGTGGAACCACCCTTGCACAATAAGGAAATGGTAACTATGTTCATGGGTACTTTATAGTCACCCTTCTATGAACATATGGTGGGCAGTGTTTCCTCTAATTTTGCTGACATCGTCATCATTGGAGAAAGAATTGAGCTGGGGTTGAAAACTGGCAAAATTGCACAAGGTACAACGATGACCGGTAAAAAAATGGGGTTTAACTTGGGGAAGAAAAAAGAAGGTGAAGGATAAGTAGCTTCAACCACAACTCAGTGGGGAGGATATCCATCAACTCGGTATAGGCCGGAGCATTCCCACACCTCTTATGCCGCAAGTGCACCACCTGTGTATCAACAAAATGTGCCTCCGGCAATACGACCTTCTTCCGTGCCTCCTAATGTTTATATGCCCAAGCAAAATTGGAGGAATGAAGGGGGACCAAATGCTAATCAACCTCAAGGGCAAAGTTCATTTCAAATGAGGGAACAAATTCAGTTCACTCCCATTCCAATGTCGTATACAGAACTTCTGCCTAGTCTTCTTCAAAATGCTTTGGTTGCAATATGCCCTAGTAAACCTCCGCAACCACCTTATTCTAGGAATTATGATCCTAACGCTAAGTGCGAATATCATGGCGGAGTTATCGGGCACTCCATTGAGAGTTGCAGGTAGTTTAAGCACAAGGTTAAACAATTGATAGATGCGGGATGATTAACCTTCCAAGAAGATAAACCAAATGTTGAAAAGAATCCTTTGTCTAACCATGCAAGTCCCTCAACTAATGCCATTTTGAGGGACATAGGTCAAAGTCTAATAAGAAGAGTTGAAGATATCAAGAGCCCATTAAAGGACATTTTTACATTGATTTGTCAAATGGGG
>Ga0099825_1007142_pt1 | contig 13690 bp, 12 predicted proteins | sample SiratroredBW_FD_76838 | JGI IMG/M metagenome (GOLD analysis project Ga0099825, IMG submission 76838) | Root nodule microbial communities of legume samples collected from California, USA - Siratro red BW | ecosystem: Host-associated > Plants > Roots > Nodule | place: USA: California | collected... | reverse complement strand
CCTTCAGAATATAAAAAATAATACACTTTCAAAAATTGGTTGTCAATTTTTACCTGTGTATGTACGGTCTCTTTTTTTACCATTAAGAAAAGAATAAGGGATAAAAAGAAGAGAGAAGGAAGAAAGGGGAAAATTTCAAGATTAACAAAGATCATCAAAGAGCATTTGAAGATTAACATAGATCATTAAAGAATATGAATCTGGGTAAATTTCTCTTCTATATTTATGTGAGAGTCATAAAATTCTAAGATACTGTGCATTTCAGCAGATGAAATTGAAAATCAATTACATACCGATCATATTCCCTTAAAAAGTAAATGAATTGTATGTTTATTTTAGATAAAAGATAACATTTTTAACACGATATCAAACGATTTCTTTTGTAACCTCTCAATCTATAACCTCGATTCTAGTATAAGATTATATTTTCGTACATGCTTGTGAAAGAGTAAAAATCAAGATGTTAGCTTGTGAGATAATATTAAAACAGTAAAAAAAAAGTTTAATAATGATTTAATTAATAAAAAAAATAAAAAGTGGTTAAAGAATAACAACATATCTTTCAAAAGCCACATCACAACAACTCGATAAAGAAGTTTTATTTTAACATAAAAACAAAGAATAATATCATTCTTAACCTTTACATCGTAAAAAAAAATTGACAAAAACGTTTCAAAAATCAATATCAACACAAAAACATGATAAAGTCAGCTTAAAAAGAGAGTTTTCTCAATTCAATCCATATTTACAATATACATAAAGAACATCTCTTGACCGAAATAATATTATAGTAAATACATATTTTAATAGCTAACCGTATTTCTAAATACGTCTATTTTAGTACCTAATCATATTTTAAAAAAATAAGAAGCATTTCTCAATAAAAAAAAATAAGATATTTTGTAAAATTTGTTAAATTAACAATTACTTTTATACATATTAAAGAAATCATGAAAAGAGAAGGGGAGAGATGTTGTATTTTGTAAAATTTTCTCTTTGAAATAACAATTCCTAAAGTTATCAAAGTTCTTTCTTCAACTGATTTGTAAATTCTCCTTCAATAATCCTTTTGATTTCTATTTATACTCTTAAAAATGATTTTTCAAATTAAAATTTTCATCCATCTTGTCATTACTAGATTTTTTATTTGCTGCTGTTGTCTTGACGCAATATATATATTATTGAATAAAATGATATAAAATTATAAATAAAATGGGAGAAATGAGAGGATATTATTTTGTTTAATGTTGTTTAATGATTTTGATTAGTGGTAGTGGCTTACAGCGCAGACTGAAGATAAAAAGACAAAGATGGATATAGAAGAGAAGTTGGGTAGGAATGTACATGAATTGATGAAGCAAGTGGGACTGAGAGAGTGTGTAGTTATTCTTATTAGCACACATGCCTAGGGGAATGTTTACGGGGCCCACATCGAAAAAGAAAGAGGAAAATAGAAGATAACAGGGTATGTCATGTGTCAGATCCTTGTCACTTTTTTTTCTTCTTTCAATTGGAATACACAAACAAAGGAAGAAGAGGTGGGACGCAAGCAATCATCAACGGTGTCAATTTGTGAGAGAGAAAGAGAAAAAATCAGAATGAATCATTCCTCACTCTTCAACCTCACAATTTTTAAAACATTTTCATTTTTCATGCTATCTTTTTCTGCATCTGCATCACAAAAAAAGTACCCTCTTTTCCAAACCAAAATAAAGATCTAAATATTATTGTGGAGGCCGGTAGGTGGAGTTTTGATTGAAGCAGCTTTATAGTTTGTAGTTATGATGACTATAGTTAATCAATGTTACTAGTTCTTTAATGGGATGTCACGTGAAGATATCAGAACTCTCTCACCTGGCCTTTATTCTCCTCTAGCTAATTACAGTACACATTCTGCTTCATCTTAACACTTCTTTAATGTGGAGGAAATGATCATCAATATACTTTGCTGCAACTCACCTTCAATTAAACCTGAAGCTATGCAAACAACAATGCACAGTACAAAGAAAAGGGAAAGAAGGAAAAAATATTCAAACAACCACCACATAGATATTCACATCCAAATGTTTACATTGTGAAATTCCTAAACCATAACATAACATGCCAATTATATAATATAACATATTCTTGTACATACATTTTTCCAATAGGGTAAGCTAGCCAATCAAACCAATTGATGATGATGGAAGAAATTACATGAAAACGGGCAACACTTAATTTACCCGGCCCCTCTTTCTAGCTACATGTTAACCCTAAAAAAATGGGGTTAATCTTCTTGATCACTTCTATCATTGCATATAATCAAATTAATGTAATGTAACCCTTGTTTACTTTTCCGAGTACTGCTGAAGCCTGGCTAAAATAAGCTTCATTTCAAGATCCCACATCGAGCTTGGTCTTGGAAGAGCGGAGGAGCAAGATACACGAGAAATCAACAGAAGAGGAGGAAAAGAAAGCAATGTAAGAATCGATCCTATCAGCTGTTAGCCAGTTATGAAGAAATCCAAAGTCCCCATGATCTGAAGGAAACTCATTAGAACCCAAAAAGTTCAAAAGAAAATTAACTTGGTAGAATAGAAAGCAAGAGAAGAAAGTAAATAAAATATAATTATGAATCTCTTTATTAATTACCATGATCCTCCGCCAAACATTCCACTCCAATACCCAGTTGAATCTCCTTGCTGCTTCTGATCCATGCCGGTAGTAGTGGAAACCTGTTTTAAGTCCTCAAAAGGAAACAAGAGCCTCCCACTTTGAACATTATGCAGACTCGCGTACCCGTGTCCAATCCCATCTAAAGAGAAGTTCAAGGTTGGCTTGAAATCTTGCAGAGGAAAGCCACAAGTGTAGACAGAATTTGGATCGGCTGGAACGGGAGCTGGCATGAAAGAATTCAGGCCAGTGGAAGTTGAAGTGACCCCAGTAAGAAGCTCCAATGCAGAAAGGTGAGAAGTGGTAGGCGTGGTGGTAGTAGTAGGAGTTGAAGATGAAGAAGAAGCCGAAGCTGACATGTTGTTGCTGCTATTGTTGTTGTTTTGTTGAACCAATTCAGAGATGTTTCTGAAATCTGGGGTGGTGGCTGGGAAAGCCAGATTGAGATCTTGGCCTTGATGAATATTATTCTTAGGGTTTTGAGAGTGTGACAATGGAGGTGTGATTCCCAGATCAGGAAGCTTCTTATCAGGTGAATTGTTATGAGGTGTGGAACAAAAAGTAGATCTCTTGTTCTTCCTGGAGCCACCTCCTACAGGGATGTTTCTGAGGGATCCACCTTCTGTCCAATACCTTCTACAAGTCTTGCAGAAATAGCGAGGCTGTGTGAGGCTATAGTTGTTGTAGTAGCAGAACTTGGTGTTAATTGAATGACACCTTGGACAGTTAAGAGGTTGTTCTTTCTGCGGCCTTGGCTTCCTTTCCACAGCACCTGCAACCTTTGGACATGTATTTGTCACTACTATATCTTCTACTGCTTTCACCACCATCTCCTTCAATATCATGCACAAACAACTTAATTAATCAAACCATGCAGCTTTGTTTAGTCTTCATATCATACCAATCCAAACAGGTTAATTAATTTACTCTTGGTAGGAAGGGGGAGGAAATTGTGTACATAATTAGTATGATATATGGCTAAAGAAAGAGATGTAGGAGAAGAAATTAAATCAGAACTTTTGAAGTGGGAAAAGCAAGGGAAAAAGTGGGAAAGCGAAAGGTATAATATATGACAAAGAAAATTGATAGATATATGAATAAATTGATATGTGGGCACGTAGTTTCACTTGCACCAGGTGCAAAAAAGGAAAGAAAAGGTAGCAATGAGGTGATATGTTAGATGTAATTCATTACCTGTGGCCACTGAGCTGTGTCCATGGAATTGGATATGGATGAGGATGAAGATGAGGATGAAGATGAGGATGAAGAGAGGATGAAGGTAGGTGTGAAATGAAGTTGAAAGAAGGAGAAATGATGGTAGGTTTTGTATTTTAGTTGAAACTCGTTGCAGAAGCAGAAAAGGGGAATGTTAGAAAACTGTGCAAGAGTATGTGAATGAATCCAATACTTTTTGCTACTTTATCAGTTTTAATAGTCAGAGAGAAGAAAAGGGAAGATATAAAAATATAAATATGACTTGTATTCTGAATATTATATCCTACGTATTCCGAACAGCGTGAGAATACATAGTACATAAATTTAAATCTAACCATTTCATTTTTCATTCTCCCTCAGTGTAAGAAATGTCATTCTAAGTTCTTTTACAAATAAAATACTGTAAAAGTTTTATAACAGGAGCACACCAGATATTTTGTTGTTATTTTTATCTGTTTTTAAAGTTTTTCATATAAAAATAAGAAATGTAACCTTTTATTTTACTTCATAATAAATGTATAATGGTAAATTAATTAAGGATGGAATATAAAGTAAAGGGTTAATCAATAAAACACCATCTCAAACTTTGTCTATTGAAGAAAAATGGCCAATTCAAAAAGTATGTCTATTTTTTCTCGTATGATATTTTTGTTAATTTTAGGTAGATGAAGATATTTTGTTTAATATGAAGAAGTTCTTGAGTTTTAATTATTTTTCTTTTCACCAACATATAAATTATATTAAAGTAATTTCTCTTGTGATGATTTTATTAGTTTTACTAGAAGAGTTAATTCTATACTTAAGTATAGTTTGGAGACATTTTATTTATTTATTTATTTTGACGTTCCCATTATTGGTGTTTCCAAATCTTGTTATTTTTAATTTTGGATTAATAAAATAAAGACTTAAGTTGACATCTTGAAAAGGGAAAACTATTAAGTATGTTTTATTGGTTTGCTCAAACAAATTGATATGAGTTACCAAACAAATTGATACGAGTTAGAATGAACATGCGATATTCTATAAGAAATGTTGTTACGATTAATTGGGCTAAAGTTTGTTTTTCCAAATTTGAATGAGGTCTCCAAGTTATTAATTTTCTAGTTGAGAATAAAACTTATCTCCTCAAGCTTTTTTGAAAATTTGCTTACAGTCAAAAGCCTTGATTTGTTATGATGAAAGTTAGGTTTCTCATATCTAAGTATAAAAAAATTCTTATTTTTCGTTCTTCTTCTATATGGTCAGGTATCAAAGATTTTTATGATGTGGTGCTTGAAAATACCTACTGGACTGTGGGATCTAGTGCTAATATAAATTTTTGAAATAATCTTTAGTGCTCCTCGAGATATCTCTCCTTAATAACATGTATCCCTTATATTGAAAGGATCAATCTCTCTTCTAAAGTTTGTGAGGCTTGGAATGGGATCACTTGGTCTTTACCCTCCTCCTTAGTTGATTTTGCTGATGTTCTGAATACGAAGAACATTATTATCTCTCAAGAGAAAGATGTGCCTAATTTGATGTTTAGGGATTCTGGCATCTTAAATCAGAAGTCTACTTGTAGCTATATCTCTCCTATTGAGATTTCTTGTGAATGAGACAATGTTATTTGGTCCTCCTCCATTCCTCTTATAAGTTTTTGGTTTTATGTAAACTTTTATACTGCAGGTTGCCTCCGAAAATTGAGTTTAAGAAAAGAGGAGTCGTTTCATGTTCAATGTGCTTTTTATATAACTCTCAGAAGGAGTCTATTTCTCATCTCTTTCTTGAATGTCCTAATGCCTTGTCTGTCTGGTCTTGACTTCAACAAATCTTTTTCGAGTTGACTATTTTACCCTCTGATGTCATTTTATCTTTTATTAAGTCTTTTGAAAGTTTCCTTTTTAAACTCATTAGGCTTATCCCTATCACCTTTTCGATTTGGATGATTTGGAGGAAAAATTATCTCAGGTTCCAGCAGGGTATTAACATTCATATGACCATTAATTCTATATAAATTATGTCAAAATATTAAGTAATTCTTTTAACAAAGTAATGAATAATAATATTATTGAATCTTTTGTTTTACCTCGACCCAACTTGTTCCTTAGTCTCTTAGAGGAAGATGGAATAAGTGTTCATATATTTTTAGGAAGGGTAACCATTATGTTAATAAACTTACTTCTTTAAAACTGAACAATAAATTTGATTGATCTTAGCATGGTAGCTTACCTTTTACTATTGCTTTAGATTTTTTCCATAATAGATATATGCTCTCTATATTTTGTATTGTTTAGATCCTTTTGGGAAATTGTTTTATGTTTCTTTACATGAATTTGACCTAGTTTTCCATATTTGTTTCTTCTATGGTATGTTTTTTTAGAAAAAAATTGAAAAATAATAGATAGATATACTTTTAGAATGATAATTATATGAAGTTAGCAAGAGATCATTATTAGGACATCAATAAAACAAGTTAATGTTAAAATAAAAAAATTGAAATAAAACTTATTTTAATACTCTTTGCTTTTTTTTTTCTTTTAACACTTGTTTTCAAGCAGAAGGGTTTAATTGATGTGGCTGTTCTAATATTACTAATGATCTTGACTTTCAATTTTGAAGATAATATCATTAAATATCTAAAGTGAGAATTTTATCTTTAATAATAATCTTAACACTTCGAACAAGAATTTCTTTTATAAAAGATATACGAAATCTCTAAAACAATCTATAAATATTACTTTTATACGTAGAGAAAATCATTATTAGATGAAAATTAAATATTAATTTTATTTCATGTAAAAAGTTTTAATCAGTTTATTAAACTAATAACATCCAATAAATTGATTATTAAGTAACTTTAATTGCATAAAGTAATACGTGTTTATAAAATTTACATGCATTTGTGCATATGCATGTGTTTTTTATGTTGAATTTGATAAAAAAAAGATAGTAAAAGTAGTGTTTTACAAAATAAAATAATGTAAAATGATAAAGTTTCATTAAGAAACAAAAACAAGGATTAAAAAAAAATACAAAATACAACTCAAATAATATTTAAAAATGTTCCATTTATCATTCTTAAGAAAATAATCAGATCACTAAATCGAAAAAAAATAATACTTTTGTCTTTAATTTTGTAAAATATTTTACTTAAATCTTATAATTAGTTTGTAAAAGTTAATAAAGTCGTTGAATAGATCAAGACACTGAATCAATTGATTAACAGTTGGACAATTGAATCATTGATTAATCTGAAACTTTATCTGCATTAAAAATATATGCTTAACATTATTTATCAAATTTAAATTTCGTATCACAATAAAATACTAATATATAAAATGAAAAAAAAAAATTAGAAAGCATCATAATTCTAAAGTAACTAATGTCTAAAATAAATTTTTACCAAGGACACAAATCCATAAGCAAAAATTATTTAATTCAATTCCATAAATCAAATTCAAAATCGGTAGGATTCAATTTATCTAGCTAATTAATCAATCTGAAACAAATATATTTCTAATTTACGCACTAATTTCATTTGATCTATTCATCATATCTTTCAATAAGATCAATAATTTGTACACACACACACACACATATATATATATATATATATATATATATATATATATATATATAACTAATATATGATTAAATATATTATTATTTTATTTTATATTTATTATTATCATTTAAACTGTAATAACCACCTACAATATGATAATTCCTTAATTTACTATTTAAAATTAATCATCTCATCATAACTAAGTAACAAATCTTTTTATATGACCACTGGAAATTGGTGCAGCCCAACCTCGTAACCATTTTTTATTTGTTTATACTCCAAAATCGACACATTTAGCTTCCGACACTACCAGCGGGATTAACGTTCGATTTTGACGTTTTGTTACTTTCTCCGCTCGTTCACTTCACAACAATACTTTTCTCTAAATCGAAGAAGCGTGTGTATATATATATAGATATATATATATATATATATAGATTGAGAGAGAGAGAGATAAATTATTCTAAAATTGATACTTTAACCCTCACAAAATAAAAGGACCAATTTAGAACTCATTTTAATAGTATAATAAGAAAAAATTATGATTAAAATATTATCATGTTAATTATGAAGTGGGTGTTGTTTTGCTATAAGAAGGTAAAATATGACATATATATAATTCAGAATTGAGATTTGTTTTAAATTTTTGATGAAGTTGATTACAATCCCATTTGAATGTAGAAGTGTATAAGGATTTGTGAGGAAGAGAAAGAGAAATGTGAGTGAGTGGGTAGGTTTTGTAGGCATTAGGTGGGAATGAATGATGATGTTAATTGACTTTGGTGCTAGCCAAGAGGAGCCTCTTTCCACTCTCATGCCACTCTTTGTCATCATCATATTCTTTTTTTATTTTTTCAAACATTTTCCCACTTCAACATTTCTAATTACCATTATTCCCATTTTTATTTATTCTGTTTAAATAATTTAAACTTAAAAGGGAACTTCAAATTTATATGCTAATCATAACCCTATTTTGCAACTATACACTTCATTAGCTACCATTGTCCTATTCCACAATCAATCAACATCCATAATATACGATTTTGTTACTTATTCTAAACAAATAGTGCTAAATATGCTTAAATCCATAACCTGATATAAGTTACTCAATTTTTTATTACCAACAAAATCTTAACAGTAGATTAGTAGTTTGCCAGGACCAATTAAGTTAAGTCTAATATAAGAAGTTATTCCCTTTATGTTGTATTATCTATCTCTTATACTGCATATTTTTTTAAATTATTATTATAGTCCATTACAATTGTCTCGCGGTTGGAAATTTGCATAATTTATGTCAAATTTTATATTTTAAACTTAACATATTATATATATATAATGATAAATTGATTTTAACCTAATTTAAGCCTTAGTGTGTTCTGAAATTAAGTATGATGTTTTTTTAATTGTATGAATCTTAGTTATGAAATTTAAAGATTTTATTTTTTGTTTTAATTATTAGTACGATAAAAAAAATACTCGCATTACGGTAATTTATTTATCGCGCACACTGTGAAGAATTCATTTGAATCGTAAAAGTTGCATTTCATGATAAATTGAAAATGAAAACCTTTGGTACTTGTGATTTTTTATTGGAGACACAAAGAAAAAGTACTTTGAGATGATATTGCAGTACCCAATCGCAATGCACAAGGCTTTTAAACTAAATAAAATTGAAATTAAATTTAAAAGTTTCATGGGATATTAAAGGAATAGAATATATGATCTGGAAGGAACATCATGACGTGGAAGTAACAGTAACTATGTTCATACTTTGAAGAAGTTAAGTCAATGATAGATTTTGTTATTTATCCAAGTAGCAAATTTTTTTCTTTGTTTAATTTCAAATAAATATTATTAATTTTAATAACTCATAAAAATATTTTTAAATTATATATTTAATGATGTAAAGGCTTATGGAAATTTATTATTATAAAATATTTATGTATCATTTAAATTTGATTATCTTTTTATAATTAATGAAAATAATAATTAGAGATTATTTGTGTGTATTATTAAATTTGTTTTCTATAATTAGAAGTACTGGGTGACTCTACCATGTACTTTCAACGTTATGTGTTTCAGTATCAAATATTAGTTTTCGATTTATTAAAAAATTATATATCGTTCTTTTTACAATAAAGTTAAATTTTCAAAGAGAAACTTCAATTTCATCTGTGTCATGGGTTTTGATACATTGAAAGTGAAATATGTTATTATTACTGAATTTAGTAATTATGAATAAAAATCTCACTATAAATTCTTAAAAAAATCTAACAAATTTATCTTGATATTCACAAGGATGATGGTTATAAATAATACTAAAATAATTTTCATTAAAATTAAAATTGTTAGAGAGTTTATAAGATCACTAGAAAATTATTATCAAAAAATTAAAAAGCGTCATGACGAAATATTAACAAAGTTATATAGTATGCTTAAACATGTCATTAAGATGATAAATATTATAATAAAATTTAAGACATTAGAAATGATTCTAAATAAAAATTTTATTTGTACAATATTATTCTTAACTCTTAGTATATAAACATGTAATGTTTTAAATGAATCATAATAACTGGAAGGATATAATGTCAATGAATTATAGAATATATTGGTTCATGAGGAAATAAGATGTAAGAATCAAAGGAAGTCATTGGGTTTATTATATAAGTCATCAAGGGAATTAAGGAGTTGAAAATAAATTTATGAAGAAATATGATAAGTTCAAATTGGTAGTAAAGATTACTGAAGCACACATGTAAATATAGAAGAAAGCATCAAAGATCTATTTCTATGGGAAATACGAAAATTTCTAATAGGATTGCCAAAAACAAAACATTTGGTTCAAAAAGTAAGGCAAGTTTAATGTTAATCAATGTTTTGAATTATCTTTAACTAAAATTTTCCATAACATATGATAGATTTAATCTAAATGTATAACTCATATTTTTAATATCATTTAGGGATTCTTCAATTTTTCAAATTACAACTAAATTAGAAGTTTGTTCTCATGGTGAATAGGCTAGAAGCTCTAATAAAAGCAATTTAGATTTGTGATTTAATTTTTGAAATAGATTTCATTTCGATTTACTAAAAATGATAAAAATGATTTGTTTATCGAGTTTATTTAGAAATTTTGTTTCATTGCCTATGCTTAATTTTACTATAAAATCTTTTAATTTTAGTAATGAATGTTTCAATTATTTCAAGCATAGTGATCTCATTAATGCTAATATTTTTTGTGATAGTTTATATAAGTTAAGTTTAGATAGTTTGTATGTTAAAAAAATTATGACTCTACATCATAATATTGACTTTAACAAGCCACTTTTGACACTACAAGATCACATCATAATATTCTTTCAACAAGTCATTTTTGGCTTCAACAAATATTCTTTACCAAAACAGCTACTCCTAGCTAACTTAAAACATTATATAGGTATGTGATCAATAGATCACAAGTTTAACCTACTAGGGAGGGGTTGTATATTTCAATAATTACAAGGTTTATGCACTCTTTCCAAGTTTGCTAGATTAACACTCATATTGTTCTCTATGAAATTTTTGAGACACAAAATCTTAGTAACATTTTAGTACAGTGCAATGTCGTCTCTTGCATTCTTCTTCTTAAAAGGTAGCTTTTATATAGGTGTTGGAAGAATATAGTGTTGCAAATTCGTTTCTGGCCATTGAGAAGCTTCAACTCACTTAAATGTCTTTTTTACGTCTAAGGAGTAGGAGTTCAGGAGTTCGATAGTGATGATGCATTAAATGTACTCGATGCAACTTTAATTGTTTTTTTAATGCAACATTTTGGACAATGGACAATACTTACCTTTCTAGTTAGCATAGCCTTTTGCACTAAAATATGATAAAGGTGCATGTAACATTCCAAAAATTAAACATAATATTATCAAAAGTATAAAATTACTAAACAACTTGAAAATATAAATTATTTAATACCTCCAAATTTATATCATCTAATAGAATTATTAGGAGGAATTCTTGATACAGAACCTCTCGAAAAAGATTTGAAGATTTGAGAGTCAAATCTTATATTAAGAAATATATATCATGGGATCAAACGAAATATTATAAGCCTACAATGAGGTATACATTGTTAGATGAAGTCAAAAGTAGAGAAGAATTATTAGTTCATCAAAAGAAGAATGGATAGTTAAGTTTTACAATCAAGGTATGATTTTTGATACTAAACTATGGCAAAATTTAGAGGACAGATGATGTTATGGTGATCTAGATAAAGGATCATTTTCTACTCGGTATATCATTCTAATAAGTCAGCTAGATGCTACTGAGATCAGATGTTAGAATGAAAGGTTCAATATTATTGAACCCATAAGATAAATAGTTTATAAGTGGAAGTTTATCCATAATTTAGGTATTGAATAAATTCTATATTTATTTTACTAATGATTTAATCTTTACATTGACTTTAGGAGACATCAGATGATGAAAAATGAGAAAAAGCGTCAGAGGAATAAAGTAACCACTGGCTATAGATTATTAGACGAATCAATACAAGTAATTTTTTTCCTATTATGAAGGAGTATTAGAATTTCATCAAGATGGGACAAGTTTAACCAAAGGGATGAGGATTATCTCTCTTAGAAAGACTGAGATAAGTATAAATAAATATCTTTTCACAATCAATGTTATAAATAAGGACAAATATGTGGATCCTATTTCTAAAAATAATTTTGGATGAGTTCAAGAGATAGATGAATTGAACTATATTAATTTTTTGAAAAAAATAAGTTTAGAAGAATGAATATCTTCAATTAAATCAATTTACTGCAATCATTATAGGTTGTTACATAACAAAAAAACAATCAATTAATATTCACAAAGAATGAGATATAATTCTAATTTAGAAATCCTGACAAAAAGTCAATCAATTTAATTTGTAAAGTAATGAATTTGAATTTTACAACAAGTTAAAATATTAGAAAATCATTTTATTAAAGTATGTGATCAACACATTGAGTTTTTAGAAACACACAATCACTAAGAATGCATTACTTTAATAATAAACAACAATCCAAGAATATTTGAACACATTATTGATGAAAATATATTGTAGTACAATTTAAACTCGTATATAAAGTCTCTTTCAAAAGTGAGATTAGTAAAGAACACCCACACGTTCCAAGTTAAGTTAAGGAACTTCTCCAAACTTTTGATGTTTTGGGATCCTCCTTACATTATTGAATTTCTCCTCTTTAAGCCATGAGAATCTCATAAATTTTGGACTGATGATGACATTCTTTCTCATCTCATACAGATACACCTCCATTTGCTCCTAGTTTCCAAGCAACTATCTTTCGAAGTACCCATTCTCAACATGCAGTTCCTCATTTTGGCACCTTACAATGACTCTTAAACACCTAACAGTCTTTCTTGGAGTAGTAGAAAGTGACATGGTTTACTTAAGCTAATTTTATGTAAAGACACTGTTTTTTACCTTAGCAAAATGTTTCTAATAAATATATAAGATGAAAACTGCAATGCTATCCAATATAATCGAGAATGAACAATATGAAATCACATATTTATTGTGCAGTTAGTAAAAAGCTTAAAAACAAATAAGGTTTAGATAAAATGCTCCACCAATATTATTAAAATTATAATAATATTATAGTCAATATTTTTTATATTGATGTTTAATGATTTTTATTTTAATTAAATAACCAACTTAAATAGAAGAGATATAAAAGAATATAAACATTTGATTTTTAATTAAAAAATGACATAACAAATCATGTTTTTTATGCTGATTATATATTATAATGGATATAGAAAGTAAACTTTTGAAAAGATATTGTGTTGTTTTTAGTCATTTTTAAAAAATGAAGCATATTGCTGATTAACCAGGTTGCAATATATTCGAGGTCTTGCAATGAACATTCTTGTAGCGATCGCGCGGTAAAGAAGATGAAAAGGAAAGGTAGAGCAAGAACATAGAAAGAAGAAAGAAAGAAAAATTGCTTTGAAGATTGATGGGTGAATGTTGTGGTGTTGTAAATATAATCCTCAATGGATGATGGAGTAGGGTACAACCCCACAAGAGTTCACATGCTCAGCAATTTGGTGCGACCAATCACATGGCGCAGGCATATATGTCTGTGATACTAGGAGAACAAGAATGGCCCCACCTATGCATCTTTTCCACTGCTCTATGCTTTGCGCAATTCCCCATGTAACCTTGTTGAACCAAGAACCCAACATCAGCGTATGAACACAAATGCTTCTTCAAAT
>Ga0099825_1007141_pt1 | contig 13690 bp, 4 predicted proteins | sample SiratroredBW_FD_76838 | JGI IMG/M metagenome (GOLD analysis project Ga0099825, IMG submission 76838) | Root nodule microbial communities of legume samples collected from California, USA - Siratro red BW | ecosystem: Host-associated > Plants > Roots > Nodule | place: USA: California | collected... | reverse complement strand
TCATTTGTTGCTTCAGTTGATGAAACTCCTCTATCATTACCTAATATAGATTTTATAATTGTGGTCTAACTCAATTTGTGTCACATAGTGATATATTTTTATCGTGGGACACAAAAATAAAAGTCCGTATAGTTAGTGTGATTAATATCCAACTTGAAAAACTAACAACAAATATGGATATATAGTAAGATTGTCACTATCTTTGTTTAGAATGAATTTGTAATATTTTACCCGACTATTTGATTAATGTGTTCTAATAAATGTGTACTATTTTTCTGTTGCATATTTATATTGTATAAGTTAAATTATTTATGATTAATGTGTTTAATAAATTTGAATTTTATCATTGTTGTCTCCATGACAAAACATAAAGAGAGCTAAAGGTTAAGGAAATAAAAGGAAAATATCTTCCAACTTTAATAAGTCCCTTGAAAATAATTAAGAATGTATTAAATTTTTAACAAACTGTGATTAAATGGTCAAATATGTTAGAAGATTCTATAGAAGGATAGTTATCACTCTAAAGTTAATGGATTTTTTATACTTTGTTATATCCAATTTATATTTTTATCATAACTCACAATTTAGAGGATTTCAATGACTTTTTTCTAACATAATTCCCTCTTACGAAAATTTGATTAACATATTTTATTTAAATTTAAAAAATAAAAAATCTTAGTCACTTTTATAATAAGATTAACAAGACAAAAATCAAAATAAAACATGTAAATTGACTAATTATGATTAATTTGAAGTATCATAAATAAAAATTGTCATTTTCAAATAATCATGCATCATTTTCGAGACAATTATAATACAACATTAAATTTTATGATAAAATAAAAAAAATGTAAGGTAATAGTATTTAAAAATATAATTAATTTAAATATTAATGAGAATTTACATTACATATATTTGCATATTTTATATTCAAACCACATAGTTCGGATGTATTTTTTCCTTTATATTGTATTTTGTTATTAAGAAAAGTAGAAAACAATATATTTAAAATTACTATTTTTTAATACAATTTAACCAGTAAAAATACATGATAATGAATTATAATGGTTTCATATCATATATCACGTATTAATAACGGACTATAGGACAGCATAATTAATATTGTAATTGTTTTACTTATGACAATAGATTATTTTAACTAATTATTTTTTCTTCTCTGTTTTTTTTTTATATTTTTAAAAATGAAAACAAATTTCCCCTAGATTTTAATATGGCTGGAAAAATATCCTTTAAATGATTCTTTAGGGTGAATATTCGAAAATAAGACAATTTTTCACCCTAGTTTTTCAAATACTTATATTCAGTCTATTTCCTTCTTGTTCTCCTTTTTTCACCCCAGTTTTTTACTTAAACCTCTCTCAAGTCAATCCAAGGGAGGGAGTTAGAGGGCATTTTCGGTACTAAGAAGTGTTTAAACCTAATTCCCCACCGTTTCTTCTTCCCTTCACTCCCTTCGTACCCAAACAGCGGTGCCACTTCATCACCCGAGCTCGGTGGCGCGTGGTGCACACTCGTCAATGGAAGGCTTGAAGGTCTCGAAAGCGAACTTAACAGTGTACATTCACCCTTCAAAGAGCAACCAAGTTTCCCAAGCCGTTCTCCGCGAGCTCAGCTCCTTGCTTTTCACGTACGCCTCCAAACCAGAACCAAACCCTAACAAAACGTCACAATCCTTGTCGTCGTTTTTATCTTTATCTTCTTCTATTGCAGGTTCAGCGAAATTGTCGACGGCGTCGTTTTGGCCTACGATGTCAACTCGCTCGACACGTGCGCTAAGATCCTCCCCGGCGTTCACCCTTACTTCGGCGTCAAACTGAAGGTCAATTTGTTGCTGTTTTCTCCCAAGCCAAACACGCTTTTAGGTATTTCTTCTTCCCTACCTTTTTCAGTTCAACAAGTAAATCAATGAGAAATCGATATCAATTGATAGGGTTTGTTTGTTTGGTTGGTTTCAGAAGGGAAGGTGGTTAAGCTTACGCAGGAGTCCATTCACGTTGTTGTGCTTGGCTTTTCCGCTGCAGTTATAGCAGAGAAGGACATCAGGGAAGAGTTTGTGTGCAAAACGGTGAGTCTGGTTTCGTTCTTGGTTTCAACTTGTTTTTGCGATTAATGAGGGATTCTTTAGTGTTTCTGATATGGTTTAGCCATCAGTTAAATATGTGTTTGGATGCATGTTAATTAAAGGTTTAACTATTTTCAGTACTTACACAAGCTTTACTATTTAGTCTCTATATACATAAAAGCTACTTGTAGTAGTCTCTACGTGTACATTTTTTAATTCATTGCTGTCTCTAGACGTATTTTGTCCCTATGGTTTTGGATGACAGGGACTTGAACAAGTAGTTTCAGGTTTAGGGACTAAAACGTAAAGATTGCAGAGGTACAGGAACCTAATAAGTAGTTGAGGTTTTATTCATCATTGATGTGGATCAAATGAAGCTAGAATAACTAGCTTTTGCGTGTTTTGTTCAAATTTGATGTGGAAATATTGGAATGTGTAATTTGTAAAATTGAACCCGGACATGCTTTAATTATTGGCAATGATTAATTTATTATTTCTATTTGTTTTGCTGATTAATTAGTGGTGCTGATACGGTTTATGTGATTCCTCTTTGTAGAAAAAAGGGCAAGAGGTGTATGCAAGCAGGTCTAACAAGCGACATGTGATAAAGGTCGGGACCATGATACGGTTTTCAGTCAAGAGGTGCTGTTGATTTACTTCCGTTAAGACTAATTGTGTAGGATGTATAATCTTTAGAATTGAGTGTGACTTCAATCTTTGATGCATATTTGTATCAATGAATTACCTATTCTAGTTGATACAATGAAGAAATGTTAAACTGTAATGGAATGTGTTTCCCACTTGGTGGAATTGTCTACAATGAAGAAACACCATACTTGCAGATTTATACGAGTAGTAATTAGGAAATGGTTGTAAGTTTGCAGGACTGTTTATAATTGTATTATTAGCTGTATCTGAATTTATCAGAAACTTCACAGTTTTGACATATTCATTGTATGAGATTATGTATTTGTGTTTTTGTTTCATTGAACGGATTGAAGTGGGCACTGATAGCATCTTATGCATATGCAGTGGGTATCATATAATTGTTCTATGTTTTAAGTCTTTGCTATTGTTTTTAGGGACATGTATTCCGTGTTTGGTTGTTTCTCCATTAGTGTAGACAGTAGAAGAATTACTATGAATGTTTTGTTCACAGAAATGGAATTTTATAGAGACCAAATAATGATAACCTCCTGATGATGAAATTTCTATGAATTGATAGTAATAAGATTATGAGTTGAACATTTCATCACATGATTAGTTTCAATGATTTATCTTTTGCAGTTTTGATGAAGAAATACTTCATATTTGTGGATCTCTAATTCCCGATCATACAGGCAGCATTTATTGGTTGGACAGGAACTCAGAAGTTGTTTCCCATGCTGACAGGTTTTTCTCTTATAGTCTATTTGTCCGGTCGAAAACAATACTTCTGAAAGTATATACTTTTATAGCTGTCTTAAAACATACAGGAGTGTAAAGAAGAAAAGAATTGAGCCAGAACGAATAATGCTTGAGCAAGGTGCTGTGGATGGGGAACTGTCAACCTTGGACATTGTCCAAAAGAGAACAAATGCAAAGAAGCAAAAACACTCGGAGGAATCTTGAATGTAGCATTGGAATCTTATTTTGTAGTGTGTTTTATCCACAGGTAAATTTTCAGTTTCTAATAGTGGATTATGTATTAAGTGTCTAATGCCTAAAAATTTTGTTTATGGTGTCAAAGTGACTCAATCCAGTTTACATGGGTTAGCTCACAAGTGGTGAGCTAACCCTAACTCACTTTATGGTGAACCAGATAATTTTCAACTTTGCTCTATCCACTATTGGTTGTGAAGTTAGGTGGATTGACTCACTAAATTTAAAAGAATATAAAAAGAATGTTTTTCATTAATTGTCTTTTATATATGTGTGTGTATATAATAACTCTAAATATTTGAACAGCTAACCAATATATGTGTGTATATAATAACTCTAACCAATATTTATATGTGTGTACATCTGTTTTTCTTTTACCAACCAGCTGTACCCTATGGTTGCAAACATCTGTTTTTTCTTTTACCAAAATCCTTTAACTTTTTTTAGAAAAATGTCATTTATTGTGTTCTTTTCATGGAGAAAAAATTTAAAATGAGTTCAAACTCATAAAGTTTAAACATGTTTGAATTAATTTAACCCTTACGGACAAAAATCCAGTCATTGAAAGCAAACAAGTAGTTTGCATATCTTTATCAACTCAGGTTGAATAAGAGATTGGATATAGGTATTGGCGAGTCACTTTCACATAGTTGCTATAGCCACTTCTCTTTTTTTCAATTATATATCTATTCTCTTAATACTTAAATACGTGAAAATAATAAACAGATCGAGGGAAGATATAGTGCAGAGATGACATATTTCATTCCCCTACATTGGAACTGAAGTAAAGAGAGAAGTAAAGGGAAAATCAAATTATTGAATTCCTTGAATAAACTTGAAAATTTGTCTTAGGATAGGAGTCGACAGACTACCTCAACTCTAGATATTTTAGAAAAGGGGAGGATACAATAATTCCCTTTATATATTATATTGTTAGTGTTTCAGATTGACGTATGTTTTTATTTATGCTCTTTTGAGGCCTAAGAAAGATCATTTTGTCATTTTACTGGAAATGTAAACTATGTTTATCTGTATGTTTGGGTTAATGTTGTAACATTGAATATTTTTTTAGCCTTAGTAAAATAATTCAATGTTAAACATAATTTATGCGGCAAGAGGATGTTGCGTGCAGCCATTAGCATTTCTCTGCTTTATTCATTTTAGAACACCGCTTTGTTGTTCCGGTTGCATTGACCTATTGAAACACTGGTTTGTGGAGCCTCTTGTGCTCAATATTTTTTACGGTCGTGCTGGCTGCATCTGAATCATAACTTTGGAACAAGGTTTTAGAATTATGTATAAATATCTAAATTCGATTTGTAGTACAAGATTTCCTATGTTTATGTTTGTGCAACTTTATGTAATATTTACTTTTTTTCTTGGAGAGTCCATGATGTCTATAATAAGGTGATTGACATTGCATAGTAGCTAAATTTATGAATGAAAAGAGTTTGAGCTTATCATCTGATGTCAAATGTTTCATTCTTTTTTTCAAGGACTGGTAAAGCAAATTGGCATCTCTTAATTACATTGGGATGCTTCAGCATTTAGATTTCTGAAAGGATTCCCGAAGTTGCCTTGGACATAGGTGCACTTGTTTCATTTAGGTCATAATTTTTTAAGATTATGATGATAATTTACTGTATGATTAAGAAGTCAAAGGAAGTTTTGCAGTCTTTCCTATTGGTAATATAGCTTGAGTCCTTTAGGAAGTGGGATATACCCGTGTATATCAGTGAGTCCTGCAATTAGATAGGATAGCAAGAATGGCGTGTATTACGTGGTAAGAAAGGTTGCCTATTTTTCTTGATTTGATCACATTGATGTTACATGCTGGAATTATCCCAAACTTTTCTCAATTGGTTTGTAGATTACGATGTTCTCTTGTTACAATTTGACTAGCACAAATTCTTCTTAGTATTCTGGTTACTTCCCCGGGATATATGATTGCTAATTTGCCTTTTAAAACCAACAAATTATAAGTGTTCACTGGTAAAGGTTACCTCCCTTGATGTGGATATTTAAGCTTTGTATTTAGAAAGAAAGTATTTTAAAACGAAGGCTTTATGATAAAGTTTATGGTCCCGAATTCTCCATTAACGCTTTTTTTCTTTTCCTATTTTTATTTTTGCGAGTCCAAACAGTGTTCCCCTCCACCTACAACTAGCAGTTTGCTACTTTTTACTCTTTTTTCAACGTGCCGTGTGAAATGAAAATTTAAATATACTACGAGCAATTATTTGAGTGAGCTTTACCTTTTGAGGGGCTCTTGTACGAATAACTAGAGAAGAATTACGAAGCTACGTTTCTATTACAAGGCATGTAAAAAACATAGTTGATTACTGGATTGTTTTCTCTCATCACGTGAAAAGATACTCACTTTAGCATAATATATCATTGTATCAACGAATCTGCTAACAATATGAATACTGTACAACCGATTAACTAGGCAGTGATCAATAATACTATTCCTGTGTAGTTACATAATTTTTAAATGTATAGTACCATGATCAATTCGGTATCTTTGAATATTGTTATTTATTGAAATGAAAACCAGCCTGCAGCTATATAGATTTGGCCATAATAATCTATGGAGGTTGATTTAACGGTTAAAAACGTGTTTGCGCAATACCTATTAGTATTTGAATTAGATTTGTAACAATAATCATCTTTAAGTCATCAATGGTCTTAACTTTACCGTGCTTGTTGGGCAAGCCACGTTTTTCGTGTCCAGTAAGTATAGGAGGATAATATCGCATCTTCATTCAACATTCAGCGTGTCTGAAAACCCAAACATAAGGACACTCATTTGAGGTTTTCTCACTAGTAGTTAGACAGGTCAAATAATTTTTGAGTTAGTCTTAGAAAATTGGCATGGTGCGTTAGAGTTCTACGATGCTTCATCGTTTACTCCTTTTTTTTCTTTGTATTATTTCGTCTTAAGGTTACAAAACTATAATTCATGAAATGGCATTTTGGAGTCCAGTGACCTCAAGCTCAATTCAGTGAATTCAGTTTTATTTCTCTATTTTTAAAATAATGTCAAAGAAATGTGACTATACAAGATTACATTGCGCTTCGATAAACTTAATTAAAAATTTCTTGAAATTTTTTCATAAATTTATAAAAAATTATAAGACTAATAAATTCTAATAAATCTAAATCAATTTCGCAAAAATTCTTATAAACAAACTCAAATTACAAAGAAAAACGAAAAAATGTTATGATTATCAGTAGTAAGTTATTTTTTTAATTACTGATCTTTTTTTATTAAATGGTAAGTTTCTTTTTTACTTTTCCAAAAGTTAATTAAAAAACTTTGTACCCGGAAAATAATAATCTCGACTACTATGTAATTTAATATTAAGTAATAGAAGAATTAGAAATATGTAGAGTATAAGGAATTAAAATTTTCTAAAATCACTCAATCTCAATTTTCTCTCTTTCTAATTCTGAACATTTAGAGTATGGATATGTTGGGTCAAATTAACTCATGCCAAATAAATACGGATTAACTCGATGTGTTGTTTATTAATTTTTTTTATATGTATGTGCGTTCTTCTGCAGATTTAGTAAAACATATTTCTTTATGGGAGATAACTCTTTTGTTTTGTGATCTTCTTCTGTGAACGGAAAGGAAAATTCCCATCTGCCCTTTGTTAAACAAGCAGCATCTTAATTTGGTTCGCGAAGAGTATGAGATCAGAAAAAGCACCATTTCATATATATTATCTTGAATCCAAGTCACATGATGATATTTTCCACACACTTTAGACCAAAGATTAATAGCTATCGTGGAATCAAATTCCACTATCAAGACCTTATAACCTTCTGGACAAATTACCCGAAAACCAATATTTATCTTGGAATCATATTCCTCTTTTATAATGACTGCTTTATTAAGAGGAACTAAAATCTCCATGAAAAACTGATACAATTTTTTTTAGCGAAAAAATCTCGAGATATTTAAACTTAAAACATTTAATGTTTCTTATTTTCTTCATAACATAAGATTTTGTTTATAAGTTTTTGTAATGTTAATTTTCTCCTATTTTTATGTGACAAGGTTTCGTAATACTAGATTATGAGATTTGTTTTCTAAGTTACTTAATGTAGTATCGTGTTCTTACAATTTTAATGTATCTAAAGGTTACATAATCTTTATGCCTCATTATAAATTGGGTTTAGTGGCAAAATTATTACAATATTTTAATAAAAAGCTTTATCCAAATATCAAGATCATAAAGGAATCACAGCATTCTCATAAAATAACTTTATTAACAAACAAGTTCATATGAGTAGGTCCGTCATATCTCTCTTTATAGTTATGATACAACATGAAGAAACATTATCTAAAACAGACATTGATTCCTTACAATTTAGGAGACCACATTTAACTCACGTGTTTGTTCTTGAGGACTACTTCTATTTAAGAATGAGTGATTAAAACTTACATAGATGGTTAAGGTTAAAATATTACAAATTGTAATTCTATTTCAAGTGACTATATCATCTTTATTAACTTTTATTCTATACAAATTTATATGATTTATAATTTCTTTCTCCACTCTTAAAAAAAACACTAAAATAAATCAACCTGAACCATTCAATAAATAAGATTTTCGCACCTTTAACTATATATGATCCTTCCTAATTACTTATCAAGGTTAGTTTTTTTTCTTTTTTCATATAACATCATCAAAGGTTAGTTTCATTACAGTGAAAGTTAAATTATTTACTTAAAGAAAACGAATTTCATCCTGCAATCATATATCAATAAGTTAAAGTTGTTTCACACTCTAAAATTTTGATGAATACATAACAAAATATTAATACTTGCATATTTTCTGATAAATGACACATTTACTAAGTTGTAAAGAATATTAATATCATCCATTAAATAAGTCTTTGAAACATATTATTCACAAATCCTAATGATCTAAAGTTCTACTAGTTGTCTCTCAAGAATTTAAAGTGGTCTTTATAATTTAACAATTTGCCTCTCAAGAATTTAAGGTGGTCTTTATAATTTAACAATATCTAAAATAATGTTGTTATCATCGGATATATATGACATCATCAACCTTTAGAAAAAGTGACAAAATACAGAAAAGTTTAACTCAAAAAAGTTATTGAAGAAGTTGTTGTCAAATCAAAAGATAACGCAAATATATAGAATATTAATACATATTTACATTAAATGCATGGTTCATCATTAGATTGATACTTATGAATAAAGGGTTTCCATCTTCAAAAGCTACAAAATTTTCTTCCCTAAAACATCAAAATTATAAATTATTAAAAGGGCATAACTTACCTCAATAATAATTATTTCATTTTCTTTTTCGGAGCTCTTCTTCTTTATTCTCTATACATTGTCGAACTTTTTTTGCTACTTACTATTAGTTATTATTAAGCTTTTATAGTAAGCCTTTAGATACATTTTAAATTTATCTTTTTATGATTTTGGAAAACCTTTTAAAAATTTTATCCAAGAGAATACTCAAAACATAAAGTATAGACAAACTTAGAAAAGAATATTTGACAAACGAGGATTTTTTTTTGTTTTTGGAAGAAAATAAATTATAAATAAAAATATCTCAACTTGCTAGTTTTTCCCCTCAAATTAATAACTTATTAGTTTTTTTTTTATTTCTGAAGGAAAAGTAGTAACTTATTAATTATTAGTTAAAAAAACGTAATATCAAGGTTACAGAATATTACATTCTTTTTTCCTTTTCTTTAGTTTTAGCAACTAGTACTTTGGTGATATTGCTTTTTAGTCGTTTTATTTGAAAAAAAATATTCAAGTTAGTCAAATACTATATTATATATAAGTTTAAATGTGTTTTAGTTTATTAAATTCAGGTTATTTTTTCTTAGTTCTTCAAATTAAAAAGTTGTTTTTCTTAGTCTTCAAAATTTTAGAAAATGACATTTTTTTTGCCACTACCATATTACATTCATTGTTGACGAGACTAATGAACAAATATCACTAAAATAATGGTGTGAAAATATACATTTTAAATTTTTTTAAGTTAAATAATTTTTAGTACGTAAACTTGAATCAAGTATTAGTTTCTAAAATTTAAAAATATCTTTTAGTCCCTTAATATAAAATTGATATTTTAAGTTCCTAAAATTAAAACATAATTTTTCAGTTCTTTATATATAAAAATATCATTGTAGTCCCCAAAATGTCTTTTAATTTTGAAATAATTCATTTTGATTTTGAAAGTTAACATTGCTGAAAATATGTTGACATAACTAACACATGTTTAATTTGAGAAAGATAATTTTAACTGTGTTTGGAATATTCTTATTCTCTCTTTTCTTTTATTCTTCTTCTTTGCTTACAATAATGGCTTAAGTTATTATCCTCTATCTTTTTATCTTCTATCTTCCTTATTCTTTGTTATACATTCTGAAATAATATTTTTACTTAAATTATTAGTTTGAGATTAATGTATAGCCATTATGATTAGAATATGTCAATAAAATATTCCTTTTAGTTTACTAGATCTGAGAGTTTAAAAGCATGAACAAGTGAATCACAAAACATTATCCCATAATTTTATATAAAAGATTATTGGAAAAACATATTATTTTTAGTTAAACCTATTCATATAAAAAGGTTGATACACATGTTATGAATCAATTTATTGTTAAATTTTCTCTCTCTTATTTTTTATTTTTTACGTAAAAGAGTTGGATAACACAAAAGTTTCATAGTCAATCTTGAATTACAGATGTGAATTCACTTTTTATTTTTATTTTTAATTTGAAGAACTAAGAAAATTATTTTTAAATTTGAGTGACTAAAATTAAATTTGACTTGAATTTAAAGATTAAAAAATATTATGGTAAAAAAAACTTTTACATTATTATTTTAGTTACACATATAATTGTTAAGGTAGATATTATTGATCACATTAACTATGAGCCTAACACCAATAGTACTAAGGGACTAAAAGTAGCATACTAAAAATAATTTTAATTTTATGAATAAAAGAATAAATGACTCAAGTTTGAAAGACTTAAGAATCTCTTTCAGTAATATATATATATATCATCAAGAAAATGATATAATTAATTAAAGTATAAAAATTAAAAGAGAGTCAATTAACTTTTTTTAAATAAAAGACTAAGAGTACTTTCACCCGTCATTTTCTAAAAATAAGAGACAAAGAATACGTTTAACGCGTTATTTCAGTCAAAATTATTATTTTTAAATAAAAAATCAGAAGTATGTTTGACACGTCATTTTAATTAATTTTAGCCGAAAAACGTCTAGCTTAAAAAATTTTGTGTTATTCTGTTGGTAAAGTTTGGTCAATTTTTTAGTAGTTTGTAAACACAAAAAAAAAAACACTACCTTATATTGACGTTAAAATATTTACTTAGTTTATTTTTAACTTTTTCTATATATTTAGATTATTTTTATATTTTATACAATATATTTTTAAAAAAAAAATATTTGTTATAACGCAAAGTAAACTTATTATTATTATTATTATTATTTGGATGCTTTTATACTGTATAGTATTTTAGCTATTATATTATTTATCACATTAGTTTATTTTATTTCAGAATTATACTTCGATTCGATATATTAATATAAGTTTAATTTGTTTAATTTTATATATTTTATTACATTTTAATATTTTTTTATGTTGTTTTAAATATTTTATGTTTATTTGAACTGCATTTAATTTAATTTTATTTAAAATAGAAATATTGTAAGATTTAGTATAAGATTGATAATAAATACACTAAAATATACATATATATATATATATAATAAAAATAACTATAATTAAATATTTTATCTAAAATTAATATATTATAAGAGTTTAATATTAATTAAAAAATAAAAAATATCCTAAAATATATTTTAACTTTATTATTTAGTCAATAATTTTTTCAAACATTTATAATTTGATACGTTAGTTAGATAGTTTAAACTATTAGATAATTTTTCAGTTTTCAAAAACAAGGAAAAAAAATTATTTAACCCTCTGAAAATACCTTTTTATTATAGTTTTTAAAAAAATATTAAGCATTCTAGTTTCATACGCCTCTCCCACACTTTTTAAAATGATTGGTTTCTCAAAGTTCTTGATAAAAAAAGTAGAAGAAAAAATTTTGGATTCAACTTTTTTCCTTTTGCTTTTAATTTATTCTTTCGTACATAACTTGATGTCTAATTTTTGCTTAAAAAACTTCATATTTAATATTAGTTAATTTTGCAAGACCTAATTATCCATGTTTAGTATTTAGTTCTATTATTGTCCTACCAAATCATTGATTTCACCTAACATAGCATAGCAAATCATATAAACCATATTAAAAACATAATATATACAAGTTACCACTAATTTTAGAATAAGCCATTTTATTTAACTTTTTTTTGTATATGGTAAAAATAAAATAGAGTTACTTCAACTGACCAATCGACATTTCACTAAATATATGTAATTCATTGGTCTCACATAATAGTTAATGGAAAAACTAATTTTAAGAAATGAAAAATAAAAAAAATAAAAATACATCATAACTTATTAATTTTATAAAACTAAAACATATTTACACATTATGAACACCAATTAATATTTTGACAAAAAAAACTTATAATTTATGAACAAATGCGCTGACAATATTATTTTCAGAATGACCTTAGCATTGATGATCCATACTCTTATTATTATTATCTTTTAATTTCTTTCATTTTCAAACTTGTTTCAATTTTAATTAATGAAAACAGCTTTCTAAAATAGTCCAAGACAACAAGGCGTTCCACATATTGAACTTACTTAAAATAATAATTCATAATTAAGAGTATTGTCATAGAAGAAATAATCCATACAACAAATTTTAAATTAATTTTTTAAAATTTAAATTCTAATGCACATAAATTTTTAATTAAAATAAAATTTTAATTTCAAAAGTTATATAATATTTACATTGTCATTCATTCTATTTTTGTTTTAATTTTTTTTTATATATTATATATAAAATTTATATTTGTTGTCTTTATTCATTTCTTTATTAATGACGATATTTTGATATCATTTAATATTAATATATATTATTATTTTATTCATATAAGAGTATAAATGTATAGTAATATAAGTATTAAATAAAAATATAAGTAAATAAGAGTATCAAACTAGCTGTTTTTTTTTTATTGTACAAAATGTCAAGAATAGAATCTAAAATGATGTAAAACATTAGATTTTTTTTTTTCTTTAGAATGAAATAGGATACACTTTGTTCATTTTTTTCAATTTTTGAAAAGGTAAAATTAAAAATAAAAATAGAATAAAGCTTTGTCTTGAATATTTTCTGCCCCTCATTTTCAGCAAAAAGGGTGAGAAGTAGTCAAAGAAACAAACTTGTTAAGTCTTCGTCTTCCATCAATAGTCCACACCTCTCTGAACTTTGTAAAAAAAAAAAAAAAAAACTTAGCGTGTTCTTTGTTGACTCGTGAATATCTTCTCTTTTGTGTTCTCATCACAAATGAAACGCATACTCACTCTCTTCTTTCCCACCATCACTACATAGCGATTCTCTCTCTACAAAATTCTTAGTCTATTCTTCGTTTTCTTCTGTTCCATGTGCTTTGGGCAAACGGATTATTCCTTGTTGTTTCTCAGTTGACTTGCTCAATATCCCAGGTGGGTATTTCAGTGTTCCTGGGCAAAATTCACGTGATTTATGAATCTGGGTTCCTTCTGTTTATGTTTGTGTTGATTTGTGTCAAAAGGGTTTTTTAAAAATAGATTTTTTATGTAAGTTCAGTGGGTTTCGGTGTAGACTGAATTTTGTTGTTCTTAAAGGGAGGGAGAACTAACTAGTTGCCTTTTTTTTTTTTTTTTTTTTTTTTTTTTTTTTTTTTTTGGGTTGTTTTATTTTTTTGGTTTTCTTTGGGGGTGTTTGATTTTAGTTTAGGGTGTTTTTTTTTTT
>Ga0099825_1007139_pt1 | contig 13694 bp, 7 predicted proteins | sample SiratroredBW_FD_76838 | JGI IMG/M metagenome (GOLD analysis project Ga0099825, IMG submission 76838) | Root nodule microbial communities of legume samples collected from California, USA - Siratro red BW | ecosystem: Host-associated > Plants > Roots > Nodule | place: USA: California | collected... | reverse complement strand
TTTACATAACTCTTGATACAGAAAGGGATCAAGAATGGTAAAGAAAAGAAAAACTCCCTGATTGGCGCGGAGAAGAGGCCTTTGGACAGTGTTGAAGAACTCCACTAGCAGAGAATGGGTCAACCGTTCTTTAACAAAAAGCCTCAATTCATTTTTCTCAAGAACTTTCAATTTCACAAAAGTGTTTCTCAGTGATTTTTCTGCTATAATGATTCGCGATCATTACGACCGACCGAAAGGTAGCTCCAGCTTAAGGTACTCTTGGCCCACCATGAGACCTCTATTCGCGATCATTACGGCCGACCGAAAGATGCTCTAGCTTAAGGTATTCTTGGCTCACCATGAGACCTCCATTCGCGATCATTACGACCAACCGAAAGGTGGCTCTAGCTTTAGGTACTCTTGGCTTACCACGAGACCATTCGCGATCATTACGGCCGACCGAAAGTAGGCTTCAAGTCCAGATCCTCATGGCTCACTGTGAGTAGACTTACACCGAGATGTGTATAAACATCTTGGCTTCTTAGCTTCACAGCTGGCTCATCAGCTTCACAGCTGGCTCATCAACGCCTCATTCTCAGTTGGCTCATCAGAGCCTCATTCTCAGCTCATCAAAGCTTCATTCTCAGCTCATCAAAGTTTCATTCTCAGCTCATCAGAGCTTCATTCTCAGCTTCTATCAACCTCTGTCAGCTTATCTCAGCTTCTATCAGCTAAGCAAAGATCATCGCTAAGATAAAACTCAAGTCAAGGTATATATCAGAAGCTCATAAAAAATCAAATAAAAAATCTGTCATAGGATGGTTTGAATTCACAATATTATAACAAAGTGATGAAAAGAAAAAGAAATGATGAAAAAGAAAAAAACGATGAAAAGAATGGTATGTTTACAAAGGATAACCTTGATTGTTTTTTGCAACACTTGGTTAATCATCCTTGTGTCAAAATTTTAAAACCCAACAAATAACTTTTGGGCTTTCATATCCTCTTCTTGACAACCTTTCGACCCTTTGCCACATTATAAGCCTAATAAAGTCCATATTGATCGAGGAATGATTGCTCTAATTTTAAAAAGCTTGACCTTGCAAGAAGAGGACATGACTAACAACTGGTAAAAAAAAAGGGGGTAAAAGAGAAAAAGAAAAGAAAAAGACGTTTGAAATGCTCCTATCAGAATATAACCATCTAACATCAATCAATAAGTCAACCGAAAGCAAGCCAAATGAGAAAACCCTATACTGGGGCAATCCTTTCCTTCTGCCTTACAAAAACCAAGTCACCTTTCATCTAGGCCTTCCTTCCCCCTTGCAATTTTCTCTATATGATGTTGCACTAGTCAGTCTTCATCAGACCTAGTTATCCATTCTACCATTCAAATATGCAATCCATTTTTCACCTAACCTTACACAATACACCAAAACTGGGGTAGTCTTGCTTCGTATGCATACCTTGCATAGGATTTTCCCTTAAAGAGGGTATGCAAATGATAACATATTTAGGGTTCTGTCATCCCAGTTTCCTTCAAACCTCTTAAATTTTCTATCCCACATATTTCATCCACCTATGGATTCAAGCACATACATTAAAATGTTTTAAAGGGAAAAGTCAATAATGCTCCAATTTTAACAATAACTTCAGGATTTGCAACATTTGTCATTTTCAAGAACAAATTTCAAATGAATTCACTGATGGCAAAGAGAACAATTGACTCCGAATGTCAACATCCAAATAAGAAAAGTGACAAAAAAGAATTAAAAAAAAGAGAGCAAAAAGGGACAAATGAAAAGAGTAGATCTCATGCATTCATGCACCACCCTTAGCATAAACATTCTTTGATATTCTAAATGTCAACAATAAAAAAAACTAAAAAATAAAGTCTCATGCATTCTTGCATGTATTTCATATAGTCTGATGCATTTTTACATGCATTCAAAAAATGCAAAAAATAAAATCTCATTTTCATTCAAAAATGAAAAACAGAATCTCATGCATTCATACATGCGTTTTCATTGAAACGAAAGTGAAGAATAGAGTCTTGCATTCATTCATGAACTCATTCAAATAAAAAGCAAAAACAAGAAATAGAGTTTCATGCATTCATTCATGAACTCATTCAAACAAAAAGACAAAAAAATAATGAAAAATAGAGTCTGATGCATTCATACATGCATTCATTCATGAACTTATTCAAACAAAAAAAAGAAGAAATAAGAAATAAGAGTATCAGACATTCATTCATGAACCCGTTCAAGCGAAACTGAAAAAAAAAAAAGAGTTTCATGCATTCATCCATACACTCTCATAAAACTTCATGCATCAATATATGCAAATTCAAAATTTTTACGCATTCATAAGTGCATTTTCTCAAATAATTTCATATATCAACATATGTAAACTAAAAAATTTCACGCATTCATACACTCTCAAAAATTTACATATATGCATTCCCAAGAATTTCACGCATACATATATGCATTTTCAAAGTTTTCATGTAGAAGAAACTCATAGTTTCACATTTCTTTTCAAAAAAAGTGGTTCGTGACCCTCGGCATGGCGAAGGTCTCGATCTCACAGGCATTCATATATGCATTCTCATATAGTCTGACACATTTTGTATATGCGTTATAAAAAAATAGATTCCCTTGCATTTATACATGCATTTTCATAGGGTCTGATACATTTATACACTCACTTTGAAACAAAAGAAAATAGAGCAGTCTCATAAAAAAAGGAACAAAAATAGAATCTCATGCATTGATCCACGTATCCTCACAAAAAAAATGATGATGAAATATAAGATCTTATGCATTCGTACATGCATTTTCATTAAAAAAATGAATGGCAAGTAGAGCCTCATGCATTCTCACATGCATCTCCATTAAAAAAAATGAAAAATATTACATACATACATGTATTCATACACGCATCATTTTGGCGTTCACCTGATGTTCGCCTACAAATTTCAAACATTTTTTCTCAAATAACGACCCCCTCCTTGGGATTGGTCAAATCTTTTTCAAATAGTGACCCTCTCCTCGAGATTGGTCAAGCAAATTTCAATGTTTTTTGAACATAAACCTTCTCATCGGAATTGGTCCAAAGTTATTCAAATCTTCTTCAAATGTGGCCCTCTACTTTATAATGGTATCGATCTCACTTTTACTTTTTCAGCATGTGATGGTGCGTGGCTCTTTACTTTGTACTGGTCTCAACCTCACTTTTAATTTTCTGCACGTGATGGTGCATGCCCCTCTACTTTGTAATGGTCTCGACCTCACTTTTATTTTTCTGCATGTGACAGTCGTGACCCTCTACTTTGTAATGGTCTCGACCTCACTTTTACTTTTCAGCACATGACGATTGGTGACCCTCTCGGCTCAGTCCAAGGTCTCAACCTCACTTTTGCTTTTCTCCACGTAATGGTTTGTTACCCCTCTCGGCTCAGTCCAATGTCTCAATCTTGCATTTGCTTTTTAGTAGTGAAGATTCGTGATCCTCTTGATACAAGATCTCGATCTCATTTTTTTTCAGAAGACCCTCTCGGTACAAGGTCTCAAGTGAAGATACGGTGATCCTCTCGATACAAGATCTCGGTCTCATGTTGTTAGGTGTGGCTTGTTGGTTCACGGTCAACCTTATGTTTGGAGCGGTGATCCTCTCGACATGGTCAAGATCTCGAATCTTCAACAATATAAGACCCACTCGGCTTTGCCAAGGTCTTTACAAAGATTCACACTTGTAAAAGTGTTCTTCCAGATTTTGACGATCACATGTTGTTCGTCTGTGTGTAATGGTATGTGATTCACTCGATATTTTCAAGGTCACAACCTCATAATGGTACGAGACCCTCTCGATATTATCAAGATCTCAACCTTTTAAAAGAAATGGTGTGACCATCTCAGCTCAGTCCGAGTTTTCGACCTCAACATTTCGACATGTGATAGTCCGTAACCCTCTCGGCTCAGTCCAAGGTTTCGACCTCAACTTTTCTCAACATGTAGTGGTTTGTGTCTCTCTCAGCGTGGCTAAGGTCTCGTTCTCACATTCTTTTCAATATAAAAGTGGTTTGTGACCCTCTCGACATTGTCAAGGTCTCAATCTCACTTTCACCTTTTCATTTTTTCAAATGATGACCTCTCTTTTTGGGAATGATCCAGATGCTTGAAATTTTATTTTCTTTCTCAAACCGAACAAAATTAGTGTTTCTGTCTTTACTTAACTTTCACCTTAATAATATAAAAATCTTAATTTTCAAATTACCTGGTAAAATTTAAATAAATAGAGACAACTGTCAAGGCCCAATTTCGTCCGGCTAATAAATAAACATTTTTGAAAAAAATTTATCTTTTAATTGCTTATTCAAATTTATCTTTTTCTCTTTTTAGTAATATAATTTATTTTAAATTTTATGGTTCATTAGGCTTTAGAAATTTTCATAATAATAATAATAAAAGAATAAATAAAAATTTGGATTTCAAAGAGGCTTGGGTCCTGTTTTCTTACCTACGCACCCCATCCCCGGGCCAGTAACCCATGCTAATACCCATACACTCATTTTCACAAACTTCCAAATTCTATCTATCCAAATCTTCATACTCCAACGTTAGCATTGCTCTACCCAGGCAAAAATAAAGCTGTTTTGTTTCCTAAAAAGCTGTTTCTTTGACCATTTTTTTTGGCATCATCTTCACCCTCAACACATAAGAGCAACACCACCTCCATGCCAAGGGACAGGCAACAATCCCTCTCTAATGCCACCCTCACTATCCCTCAACCTTTACTACCCCTATCACTTTCTCCTAACCTAAATCGTCAACTCTGCATCTCACATTTCCTTTTTCTTTCACAGACGCAACCCTCTGGTCTAATCTCTCACCTTACATTCACCCTCACTAATGTAGCACACTCACACAATGATGCTCTTGATGGCACTCTTTCGATAAAAAAGAAAGAATATCCTCTCATTCTCACTTGAGTTTGTAACAAATACAATCACACAAAGACCATCCTGGGCACTCTTCACTGGCCTCGCCCATACAACACACACCGCCTACTTTCGTTCCAACTTCTTTACCCCACTCCCATATATAGTTAGCTGTCATCTCATCCTTCAAAAGAAAAGAGAAAGGGATAGTGAACACCGGTTGCAAAGGAGCCAAAAGCAAATATTGAAAAGGAGTACTTTTAATTGCTTACCTTGTTTCTCTTTTGTTCTTTTTATATTTCATTCTCACTGTATATACTGTTAAACATACATATCATGCATAAAAACGTAATACTTCCTTACATTGTGCTCTTCACCTTTAAAGTACCCTCCCAATATCATATGTGTCTCACCTTAAGCCAAACAACCAAGTAAGACAACAAAGATAACCAAATGAGACAGTGCTTAGAAATGATAAGATTACAAAAGTTGCTCTAAAGAAACTCCAGCCACTGCTACTGCCACCAAGATCAACATCCCCACTACTAAAAACCCACTTTCACTACTCATTCACTTGCACACATGATAACGGAAGTAGAATAGAACGTGGTTAAAACATTGGTGGTGAAAAGCGAAAACAAAGAGAACTGGGATGCAGCCACCGCGACATCAAGCCCGACAATGTTCTCTTCGACTCGGCGAATAATATGAAGTTGACGGACTTTGGATCGGCGGAGTGGTTCGGCGACGAAAGCAGCATGAGCGGCGTGGTTGGGACGTCGTACTACATGGCGTCGGAGGTTGTAATGGGAAGAGAATATGATGAGAAAGTTGATTTGTGGAGCTGTGGTGTTATTTTGTACATAATATTGGGAGGGATTCCTCCTTTTTATGGAGACTCTGCTGTTGAGATCTTTGAGTCTGTTGTTAGGGCTAACCTTCGTTTCCCTTCTAGAATCTTCCGGACTGTCTCCCCCACTGCCAAGGATCTCCTCAGAAGAATTATCTGTCGAGATCCTTCTAGAAGGATCTCTGCAGAACAAGCCTTGAGTAAGTTTACCACTTTCTTCTCTTTTCAGTTTCATCTTCGTAATTTTGGGGATTTTGTGTTGATGGGTTCTTTTCTTGTTTGTAGGACACCCTTGGATGTTGAGTGCTGGTGACATAGCTCACATGACTTGACTTCATTGTGATTTGAATGCAATATATATATATATATATATATATATATATATATATATAGAGAGAGAGAGAGAGAGAGAGAGAGAGAGGGAGAGCGAGAGAAAGAGACACAACCTAAGCTGCCTCGCATGGTGGATGTAACTGATTTTTCCCCTTGTCTTTGCTCTCTTCTACTACGATAATAAGGTGGTCTACTCGTGGTGGCAGAGGAAGGAACAAAACAGAGGAAGCTTCTGTAAATTTTGGTGGTTGCAAGTAGACCTTTTCCCTTTTTGTTTTTCATCGTGGAATCTCAGACTCTTTATGTATGTATATGACCAGAGGATCTTGTTTTGTTCCACTCTCGCTGATTTTCTCTGTGTAGAAAGTGAGAAAGTGGGTTATCTCCCACACTTCCCCACTACCAAGTGGAGTTCTTGTAAATATAATACTACCAAAACTGCACCTCCATAAGCCACTCCACCCCCTACCAAAACACCTCCAAAACGCAACCCAAAATACTTCCAAAACTGCTACCTCGTTAATAGCCATTTTTTTTTCCAAAAATGTTACTTTGACATTGCATTTTCTCTTACCTCTGTTTAACACTCCGACGTGGCATGTGCTGTCCTGCGTGGCAATGAAAGAGAAAACGCAGTTGTTTTTGACTTACGTGGTTTACCTCTATCTTTTTGCAAGGGTGATTTTTTTCATTTGCCTTCTGAAAATGCAGGGCAATTTGAGAGGGAAAGCATAACACAAACATGTGTCTCAGGGGTGGAATGTCTAAGTGGTTAGCTCAGTTCACCTAAGTTGTTCGTTGTGTGTAGTTTTGGAACACACATGTGTCTCAAGAGTGGAAGGTCTAAGTGGTTAGCTCAGTTCAAATAAGTGGTTCGCCGTGTGTAGTTTTGGAACACACACACGTGTCTGAGGGGTGAAAACACTAAGTGGTTAGCTCAGTTCAAATAAGTGGTTCGCTGTGTGTAATTTTGGAACACACACATGTGTCTCAGGGTTGGAATGTCTAAGTGGTTAGCTCAGTTCAAATAAGTGGTTCGCTGTGTGTAATTTTGGAACACACACATGTGTCTCAGGGATGGTAGGTCTAAGTGGTTAGCTCAGTTCACCTAAGTGGTTCGTTGTGTGTAGTTTTGGAACACACACATGTGTCTCAAGAGTGGAAGGTCTAAGTGGTTAGTTCAGTTCAAATGAGTGGTTCGCTGTGTGTAGTTTTGGAACACACACACGTGTCTGAGGGGTGAAAACACTAAGTGGTTAGCTCAGTTCAAATAAGTGGTTTACTGTGTGTAATTTTGGAACACACACATGTGTCTCAGGGGTGGAATGTCTAAGTGGTTAGCTCAGTTCAAATAAGTGGTTCGCTGTGTGTAATTTTGGAACACACACATGTCTCAGGTGGAATGTCTAAGTGGTTAGCTCAGTTCAAATAAGTGGTTCGTTGTGTGTAATTTTGGAACACACACACGTGTCTGAGGGGTGAAAACACTAAGTGGTTAGCTTAGTTCAAATAAGTGGTTCGCTGTGTGTAGTTTTGGAACACACACGTGTTTCAGGGGTGAAAACACTAGGTGGTTAGCTCAGTTCAAATAAGTGGTTCGTTGTGTGTAGTTTTGGAACACACACACGTGTCTGAGGGGTGAAAACACTAAGTGGTTAGCTTAGTTCAAATAAGTGGTTCGCTGTGTGTAGTTTTGGAACACACACGTGTCTCAGGGGTGAAAACCCTAGGTGGTTAGCTCAGTTCAAATAAGTGGTTCGTTGTTTGTAATTTTGGAACACACACATGTGTCTCAGGGGTGGAATGCCAAAAACAACTGTGTTTTCTCTTTTATTGTCACGCGGGACAACACATGCCACGTCGGAGTGTCAAACGAAAGTGAGAGAAAATGTAGTGTCAAAGTATCATTTTCCTTTTTTTTCACTGTCGTTTCAACCCTAGCAGCGACGCAACTATACCCCTTTTGCCACCTAACCCTAATTTGTTTGAGTGTTAGAATGTTTGATTTGGGCTTAGGCCCATTTGTTGTCTTCAATGGCAGCGTGGGAGAGAAAAGTGATTAGGTAGCAGCGATTTTTTCTTGTTAGTTTAGTCTATTAACAAAAGTAGGATTTGGGCCAATAAATCTAAGAGGTGCTGGAATAAAATGGCTATTTGGCCTTGGATTGGAAAGAAAAAATATGGAAAGTGCAGGAGTCGTGGCTTTTGGGGTATAAGAATATAATATAAAAGAAAAGGAATGGTTTGAAAGCAAAAATGAGGGAGCCAAATAAAAAGTGCAGGAAGTATAATAATAAAAAAGACACTTGATTAAAAAGAGGTAATGCTTTTTTTATGGAAAGTGGGCCCCGCAACAGTGATTGGTCACTTTATTCAACTTTTGGTAATTCATTTATTTCACCTTTAGTTTCATATTTTCCACTACAATGTCATTGTCAATGTTTTAGGTCTATGTTCTTAATTTCATGTTAATAACTATTCACACATGTATTTCTTCCACTTTGGATTTTTATCACAAAAGTTTCTTTAGATTTAAAAACCTTCAAAATGATTTTTATACAATAAAATAATAAAAGCTTTGGAAGTAACTTTAATTTTTGATTATTTTCACATTTTAAATAATATTTTGATTAAGTCTCTAAATGGTTATACACGCCATGTAAGGTTTTATTGAAAATAAATTTTTTGATTAAATTCCTAAGTAACCGTTCGCGTTATGCGGGATTTAATTCCAAAAATTTTAATTTCAAAAATTTTAATTTCAATTGGAATATCAAAGGGCATACGCGTCAAGCTATATCCAAAATGAAGTTCAATCTTCGAAAACATAATTTTTTTAAAATTAAAAAATATAAAAATTTCATAAATTAAAAAATATCAAACACCAAAACAAGCAATTTTCAAAGAACTACGTAGCCCTGATTTTCCATCCCTGATGGAAATATGTAGGAGCAAGGTCAAACCCTTGTCGAGTCCCCCAAAATAAAAAAATATATATTTTCTTCCTTATTTGCATTTTGTCTTCTTCTGGAAAAAATAAACATTTCAAAAATCACACTCGTTTTACTTATTTAATTAAAGGTACCATCTTAAGACGGTGTGGGGGTGCTAATACCTTCCCCACATGTAACTGACTCCCGGACCTGAAATATGGCTTTTTAGACTTACCTTATCCTTTTTTAGGTTTTTCCATAGTTTTCCAAAATAAACTATGGTGACGACTCCTTTTTATAATTTTCATAAAATATTTATATGTCCTTTTAAATCGTAGTCCCCGGGATTGTGACACATTTCATACACAATATTGATATTAATTATTATAAAAAAGGACAAATGTTAAGTCACAAACGAGAGTATATGATAAGATGTGATTCTTAATATGAAAGTCATACCTAAAACACCTATATTTTGATAATAACAAATAATAAAATATCTTATTGTCTTTAACAATTTACTTAATGTGGAATAAGTATCACACCGAATCTAACACATCATAACATGTTAAGTTATAAAGCTTACAAGAAGTCTTTAGAGACTAGATAAAGCATTAGATGCATGTTAAAGTCAATACAAAGTCTCATAGCAAGATGCATACGAAGGAGTAAATGAATTCCTTTGAAATTTTAGAAGAAGACATAACATGAGTGCCTTAGATGAAAAATACTATCAACACCCAATTTCGTTCAGGTAAAAAAAATGATAAATAAAAATAATAATAATAAAAAATAAAAAAAAAATATTTTTAATATGATTTTGACTTTTATCTTTTTCATCATTCTAGTAAAAATATTTTATTTTCTTCTTTAAAAAAATAATAATAAAAAATTAGTTTAAGTATAAATGTTATTGTTTTTCTTTATTTTTCAAAAGAGAAGGAAATAATAAAAAAAACAATAACACGTTTTAAAATAATAATAATGATAATAATAATAATATGTTTTCATTTTTCAGATAAATATTTGGAAAAAAAAGATAAAAGGAAAAAAAGAGAACTTGGTTTACTTAATTCTAAGAAAATTGGGTCCACTTTTAGTAGCCTGCAGCAAAAATAAAATTTGATTGAAGGCTTAGTTCCTTAAGGTTTTAAATAAAAAATTCTTTAGTTGTTGTCTAAGCCTTCTTTTCTTTGAGTCGGTTTTGTTACGCACTTCTAGTTTTGCTGAATACCTATTGTTTTCACTACTTGCATGCTATGTTGGGTCAAACCCATATACTCTCTTCCTATGAGCACTCATCTCTCACCAGATGTTTGGACTTGGGTCTCATATTACCTATTCTATTTTTAGAAATCATGTGCAGATTATTTGATTTAATGACCTTGGTAAAAAAATTAATTAAAATTGATGAAAATTCGTTTCATTAAAATTTGAATTAAATTCTAATTATGGGATTAATTTTAAATTTGAATAAAATTTTGATTATGAAATTAATTTGAAATTTGAATTAAATAGGGAGCTGGCGATTTTTAATGCCTATTTTGGAAAATTTGTACGGTACCTAATTATAGTGCTTAATTACAAATAATTTTGATTATTAAAATTAATTTTTATTTTTTAATAAAGAGCATTAATTAAAATTTGTTAACAGAAGAAAAATAATAGTTTTAAAAAAGGAAAGGAAACAATTTATATCATTAGGAGGGAGTTGCAGATTAACAATTACACTATAAATTTTATTTTTCAAGCATACGTGCTCACAGACACGGCTTTTACACAACTTTACAGTTTTGTTCACACACAAAAAAAAATATACAGATAAAGAACAATTCCGAGTTTAAAGAAAGATTAAAAAGAAGGGATCTTTAGGGTGAGCAAATGTTGAGATTTATTCATCTTCACTTTTCATCTCTTCTTCCATTACACTGTTCCACTCACAATAACCACTCAAAAGTGAGAACCGCATCTTTCTCACTAGTATCATTTTATCTCTTCTTCTATTTTGTTTTGTTTTATTTTAGCAAGGTATTATTCACTACCCATTACTATATTGCATGTTTACACACCACACTGCCTATTCCCATATTTTAATAAAATTTACTTTCGCATCTCTCTTTCATAAAAAAAAATTAGTTAAACATAATTATAAATATGTCTTTGGTGTTTGCTTGTTTGTTTTTTTTTTTCTTCATTCACGGTTGAAATAAAGCTGTAAAACAAAGAAATTAAATTGTTAAATTTTGCTTTGCTCTTATTATATTGTGATTATTTGGAAACGATTACTGCTTTAAGCACATCCTCATTCCAAGCTGTATCTAATTCCTGAAAGTCACTGCCTCAGGCACAATTCTTCATCCCTACGCGTCTTTCTATATCTAAATTTATTTTAAAAAATAGATAATAATTAAGTACTTTTTTTTTTCATTTTTTAACTTTTACTTTTATTATACTAAATTTTTATCAAATTTATCTAAACTTGTTCTAATTTTATCCTCGAAAAATATAAAACATTTCAAAAAATAATAAAAAATATAATATTTTCAAAATTAACAATATCAACACCACATCAAACAATTGACAAACCAGAACTACGTGAATTTTGATTTTTCTTTATGGAAATACGTACGACCAAGATTAATCCTCGTCGGGCATAAAAACAAAAAAGATATTTTCTTTGTCTTTATTTGTTGTTCTTTACTTTTATTTGCTTTCGATTTATTTGCCTTTAATTGCATTTTTATAATTTATTTATTTATTTATTTTATTTACCTTTTATATATATTTTTTATTTTCCTTTGATTACATGTTTCTTGTTTCCTTTTTATTTATTTACATTTTTTTATTTGTCTTTAATTGCATTTATTTTTTTGGAAAAAATAACATTTTGTAAAACCACACTCATTTCACTTATTTAATTAAAGGTACCATCTTAGGATAGGCGTTGTATGGTACTAATACGTTCCCCACACGTAATCGACTCCCGAATCTTATATTTGGTTTGTAGACTATTTTCTTATTTGTAGTTTTTCCATAGTTTTTCATAATAAACTATGGTGGCGACTCCATATCTTTAATTTAATAATATTTTTCATTAATAATAATATTTTTATCTGCTCTTCCTCCTCCCCATCGCGATCCCGATGGCGACAGATGGCGCCTCCAATGGGAACATTTTGAGAGTCAGGCCAATTTAATTAAATGAGAAACATTGTGTGGTTTTCTAATGTTTGTGTATCCCTTTTCTTTTTATTATTTATTTATCTTTGAAAAATAATGTTTGACTTTTTTGGATTGTTTATATATTGTATATAATATTTGTTTTTTCTTATTTCTAGGATTGTTTATTTTATATATAATGTTTATTCTTTTTTATATATATTATTATTATTGTTTATTTTTGTTTATGTTTGCATTCTTTATTGTTATTTTGAAATATTGAACCCTAAGGTAGACTATATGCTATATATATCTGCTTGGGAATTTTCTGGTTGTTTTGTAGGTGGGGGTTGGGTATGCATCTTTCCCCTTCACACACACTTTTGCATATCATGAGTGGAGCCCTATACCCAGGTCTGTGAAGCTTAGAAAGAGAGAAGTTGTGTAACAAAGGCCCCGAAAGGAAGCACTTCCTTTTCTGATCGTTGTGAAAACTCCAGCTAGAGTTTGTTCACTTTATTCTCATATCCATAAATATGTCATTACCAAGTGATATGGATGTGGGTTGAACTGAGTCATAGCTCTAGTAGCCTTCAATAGGAAATTAGGGCAAGCCACGTGAGCACATTTACGGGCTTAGAACTTATACCTCAATAGGTCCAACCTTAATTAGGGCACTAAGGGAGAATTTTTGCGGTTCAATGGTCCACTTGTTATTGTTGAATTATTGTTGTACAAAAAGAATAACAAAAAAACACTAAACGTTTTTCCTCACGGGCATCACATATTTTCTCATCCTAAAAACAATATTTGATAAAATAAAAAAAAAAACACTAAAAATTTTTCCTCACATGTATTACATACTTTCTTCTCCTGAAAAAAATATTTGATAAAATAAAAAAAAAAAAACACCAAACATTTTTTCTCACATGCATTACATATTTTCTTTATTCTAAAAAATGGTATTTGCGAAATAAAAATAAAAAACACTAATCTCATTTTTTCTCACATGCATTACACATTTTCCTTTTTCTACAAAAAATATTTTTGGGAAATTAAGAAACATTATTTTCACATTTTCCATAAGATAATTTTAATCTCACATTTTTCATATCCGATTTCTTTCTCAAAAGAATAAATTTATTTTTTTGTACTTGCTATTCAATTATTTAGATTTTTGATTTTTGTACTTCCTTTTACACCTTTTCTAATTTTTCACAAATTTAAAATAAAAAAACTTTGTAGTTTGATTAATTTACACTTTTTTCTAATTTATTTGCAAAATAAAAAATAATAAAAAACAATTTTTATAAGTTGTTGTGTGATTAATTTGCATTTTTAGTTTTCCATCTTTTTCTACTTTATAAGCAAAAAAAAAAAAAAAAATTTTGTAATTGTTAATTTGCATTTTTTTTATTTTTTTTTAAAAAAAAAAAAAAAAAAAAAAAAAAAAAAATTAATAAAATATAAAAAAAAAATATTTTTTTTTTTTTTT
>Ga0099825_1007135_pt1 | contig 13696 bp, 4 predicted proteins | sample SiratroredBW_FD_76838 | JGI IMG/M metagenome (GOLD analysis project Ga0099825, IMG submission 76838) | Root nodule microbial communities of legume samples collected from California, USA - Siratro red BW | ecosystem: Host-associated > Plants > Roots > Nodule | place: USA: California | collected... | reverse complement strand
TATTTTTTTTTTTATCAAATATCTCTCACAAAAACTATATATATATATCTATATATTATATATATTTTTTTTTAAAAAAATATATATATATATATATATATATATATATATATATATATATATATATTATCGAACTTCAATGTTTTCAAGTTATTGTCTCAAAATAAAATAGATGAAATATTTCCAAATAATTAAAAACAAATAAATTTTTTACTAAAATAAAACATTCCCTTATATTTCACATAATTTTTCATAATTTACAAATTGAAAGAAAATTTACATAGTCTAACAAATTAAATGAGTTAATCACACTACTTCAATACAATTTGACATTCTTTTTAGGAAGAATTGTATTAAATAGGTTTCGTAAGAAATTATTGTTGATTTATTTCAAATCCGCTTTCTTATTTTGAAACTTGTTTAAATTTCTAAACATTTCTTTGTATAAAATATATATAAATAATAGTGTAAAAACCTCCTTGAAGTTCTTACTCGCACAAATCACAATTCATTGAATTGAAAAACGCATTCAACTAATATAATATATATTTTAGTCTATATTCATTTCATTCTCATCTAATTTCATAAATATATCATTTACAAAATATAATTTGTAAAATAATATAATTTAATCATATCCACAACTAATTATAACATATACCTTTTATAAATTAAATATGCTTTTAGAAATAGAAAAATGTTGCTTAGGCGATTCATTTTGGAACGAGTGACTTTCATTTAATTTTCGTTCAAGTTGTGCAAAATTATTGTTTGAACAATAAACTTTTTTTTACTTGAGTCATAAGAGCTTTCAAATAATTAATTTAATCTTTTTCTCAATTGAGTATTAAAGTAAGAGTTGAACAATCAATAATAATAATAAAAAAAAAAACCTTAACTTTACTTCAGAAATCTCTTGAAAAATGAAAACTCAAAAAAAAAAATGTATATATATATATATATAGATATAATTACTTTATATTTCTCCTTAACAATATTTTCCTTTTATTAATTGAAGAAGGCCTAAGCGTTGGGTATATATTTCAAAAAAATTAAATTAGTTGTTACCTCTCTTTTAATATTGTTTTGTAAGAAATATAATATTGTATGACGTTAATTTTGATTTTTTTTTAACATTTACTTTCATACCAGTCTTACGAAACACATTTTAACTATTTTATTTTTCGTTAAGAGAAAAATACATTTTGAGAACAGAAAAAAATACTCCTACCACTTAGATTTAGGATTTTAAAAGATTTTAAATTTCATATCTTATAAACATAATGGTATCAGATAAATATTTTAAACATATAATCCTATAAATAAATCTTCAAGATATATACTGTAAAAGTTAAATATATACATTAAATAATGTTTAAACTTTATAATCTAATACTTCCCATCATTTTTACTATAAGTTAGAGTTAAAATATGTAGATGAAAAAAAATAGTAAAACAGAAAATTATACAACTATGTTATTAAAATAAAAATATTATATTTCTTGGAAAGCAATATTGAAAGCGGATAAAAAACAATTTAAAATTTTTCGGTCAGCAGTAAATATTTAATAATATTATAAATTAAGTCCCACGTTGAAGTAGTAATATTTTAGATTTGAGTTACCTTAGTTTATTTATTGCATGTGACAATAAATATGTCTTGAAAAAAAGGTATATGTTTTAAAACTTATTTATTTGTCATTCTAGATTTTTTTTTTTATCACTTAACTCATCTTTTGTCATTTGAGTAAAACTTTAAAAAACAAGATATAATTATTTCGAACATTGTTTTTATTGAAATATCAAACCGTGGACGATAAACGTTGTCACTCGATTTTTAAATAATATATGAAAAAAGAAAACAACATGAGTTTATAAAATATTCCAAAAATGTAATATTTATAATAAGTTATTCCATACAATTTCAAACACTTAAATACGTTTATTTTAACGGTAAGTCAATTCAAGAATTCCTTGTAATAATTTGTTTCTCTGATACGAAAAAGACATTCGATTTATTACAACATTTCACTGTTTTATATACGTTTGCATTAGTTAATTTTTTTTTTGAACACAATAAGCCCAACTACTTTCAAATGAAAAAATCTTAAAAAAAGATTTTATCAAATAATCAAACATAACCTAAAATATATTTATTATTTATTTTAGACCGTTGCTTTCTACACTATACAAATTGTTCACTTCACTTAATAAATTCTTGATATGTCAATAATGTCTTTATTATTATTATTATTTTAAAATCTATTTATTAAATAACTTTTTTTTTCTTTTTCACACAATCTCTCTTATATGTATGGTATTTTTAAAAAATATGATATATTTTTATTTTTCTTAACAATAAAAATAATGTTGGTAATTATTTTCTTAAAGATAAATATGGATAATTCTTTATTTTATTTTTTATTAGTTTATTAAAATGAGATATTTTGTTGTTAAGATACTTACAACTTATTCAATTATTTTTAAAAATTAAATTAAATATATTATTTTTAAATATTTAATTTTGTGATAACAAATTCAATATTTGTTGAAAAAAATACAGATATTTCATAATATTTATAAGAATGTTTTTCATTATTTATCAAGAAAGTTTGTTAATATCCATTGACAATAGATAAAAAAGAAAAACTTTAACAATTTTTTACTAGCGTGTGACTTGATTGTGAGTGGGAGAGGAAAAAAATTATTTAATAAGTTAATTTTAAAATAAAAATAAAAAAGACATTATTGATATATTAAAAATTTATTAAGTGTAGACAATAATTTGTATCCTGTAGGAAGCAATCGCCTATTTTAAGGAATCACAATAGTGAAGGAGAAAGTGACATGCACACCATTAAAGGTTATTGTAGGTGGAGGAAAACAAGATCACAATTTGATAATTCGATACTATTCGTATACAACTCATAATACTTTATAATTATTTAGAAATCGTGATTAAATTTATTTTCTAATAATAAAATTTCTCTCAGAGGAAACCATAATCATAGTATTATCTTAAAGATATAAAATAAATATATATCAACAATTTACATTCTGATAATTATTTAAAAACATATAAGTTTACGTTAATAAGAGTTATACATTATAATAAAGAATTATATATTTTAAAACATTAAAGCTAGATTTTTCATAAATTAATCATCTCTAAAAATATTCTAAAGATTTTTTCTTGATAATTCTTATTGAACAAGTTCATTGTATTCATACAACAGGTACATATAAAAGAAAAACATGAAAGGATTGAGGTTTTATAAACCTTAAATGTTAATCTTAATCTTAATAAACCTTACAAGCAATACGAACAATGGGGTTTATAATCACAACCACAAACAATGAGACATGTAACTTAACTTACAATCACAAGAATTACTCTCACCTTATCAAACATATAGATTCATAGATCACTTTTAATTATTCCATTCCTGGACATCAAAAGTTATTTGAGAAGTGATTAGGTAGTTGAGTTTGTCTCACCAAAACTTTGGTACAATCATAATTATTTTCTCGATAATTCTGACCATCTGCCAATAATATATATATTCATTACCTAACATTGCTGGTGTTGAAACAGGTATCAGATAAGACTAAGTTTAGCATCTGAAATATCCTAGTTCAGGCATGTAAAATCACGATCAACTTACTAAAAATTCAAAATTTTCACATGTGCCTATATAAACAATTGATTAAAATTTATTGGCATTTAGTAGCGAGAAAATCAAAGTTTCTTTTAATTTAGTTTAATATATAAATCTTATATTAATATTATTTTTTATTTTAATTTAAATAATAATCTCCTCAACGTGATGAGTGTGCTTGTGTTAGTGCTAAAGGCAAGGATAATGTTGTCGAAGGAAGCTGGTTGATATAAGATTTAAAAAATTATAATATAATATTCTATAAATATAATATATTAAAATTATATTATTTATGAATATTTATTAATTTTTATATTTATAAATATATATATATATATATATATATTAATTATAAATATTATTAATAATATATATATATATATATATATATATGAATGTTTAAAAAATATATTAATTATGAATATTTGAAAGAAAATAATAACAGTATTAATAAAAATAAAAAATAAAAATTTAAAAATAAAAAAATAATAAAAGAAAATAAATAAGAGCTTATTTCTCTAAGAAATATAGTACAAAAATAAATCTACATGCATTTACGCAACATATAATTAGAAATATAATAAAATAAAATAAATTTCATGTGTATATAAAAAGGTGTGGTAAAAAGGTGGGGTAAATGTGGGGTAATGGGAAGTGGAGAGATAAAAAAATGAGAAAGAATAGAAAGAAAAAGAAAGTGAAAGAAGAAAGAAGAGAAAAAGAAAGGAATAAAAAAGAGAGAAAAAAAATGTTAATGGCATTTCAACGAGATAAATGAGATATTTATTATTTTATTGATTTAGCTTTTAAATATTTTTTTATTGAGATATTTTTAATTTTATTTATTTATTTATATTATTTAATTTATTTTATCGAAGTCTATTTATTTATATTTATTGTTTAATTTATACTGATCCATTTTATTTATTTTTATTATTTAATTTATTTTTAGTTACATACTAATTTATTTATATTATTTTATGTAGTGATTTATTTGATTATTTTTATTATTTAATTTATCTTTAATTATGATTTATTTTATGTATTACTATAATTTTAATTTATCTTGAATTACAAACTAATTTATTTTATTTATTTTTATAATTTAATTTACTTTTAATGACACTAATTCATATATCTTATTCTCTTAAATTCTGGAAATAAGAAAATGGTTAAAGATTTAACGGTTAATCAGAATTAAAGAAGTATTAAATACATTTATTATAAACAATAAAATAAACAACAAACACAAATAGTCAAACTGTTACAAATTTTTATGTGCCCTTTTATGTCATCCATGAAAATTAATGTTTTAAAAGTATAAACTAAAGAAAATATGTAAATTAAATACTCAACATTGCAAGAAAAAAAGTATTTAAAGACTAATTTTTAGTTGGTAAATGAAACGATGGCTAATTATGATTAAAATAGTCATTAAATTAAATTTTAGTTGCTAAATAACTATAACATAGAAGTAAAGATTTAATTTAGTGACTTAAGTGAAAATAATTGGTATCTAATATTAAATATCAAAATTTTATTGACCTATACCAGTAGATTGTAAATTGATATCCAATTAAGTTAGAAACTAATTTATTAAGTTAGAAACTAATTTAGAATCTAATGATATAAGTCAGTAGAAAAAACATTGATAATCAATGTTAGATACCAATTATTTTGACTTAATTGATCACTAAATTCAATCATTACTTATATTTTGTAGTTATTTAGCCATCAAAATATGATTTGGTGACTATTTTGGTCACAATTAGCAACCAAATTTCATTTGATAGCTAAAATTTGGTATCTAAATAGCTTTTTTCTTGTAGTGCAAATAATGAATAAATTAATAAACCAAAAATAAAATTAAATAAAAATAAAATGTTTGAATTGTATAACTGTGCTTGTCAGCTATTCACCAATTGTTTGCTATAAATAGAGGTTCCCTTCCTCTTCCATTTCCACTTTAAACAAGAGTAACAGAAAATCATATTCCCCTGCTTTTGCTCCCTATTCAGCCAAGGCACTTCCAATGGAAATCCCTGTATATTCCACTGCACTACTTATTTTCATTTATGTCTTTGTTATAATGAACTTGCAGGGTGCCACTGCTAGCAATGATGGTTGGCAGAGTGGCCACGCCACTTTCTATACTGGTTCTGCTACAATCAAGGGTATGTTACCTAGATGATTCTTTTTTACTGAAGTCGTGCTTTCTTAGCCGACTTTAATTCTATTTTTTTTATTGATCTCGCTCAAGCAAAAATTTGAGGTATTCTCTGGATTATTCTCACTTGATAGTGAGCTCGGTGTTATCTGGGCGAGACAATCTCTGTTCTGATCTACATTCTGAACCATTTTCGTCCAGACACGCCATTCTTGTTTGGACGAGTTTTCACTTTCAGCTTACTAGTTTTTTTCTTCATGAATATTTCTATTTTTCATTTTCTTCATTATTCATCAAATAGTTTCATTTAACTCAAGATTCATAATCTATATTGAAATCCAAAAACTCTCAAATTAGAAGTAATTACTATTTTAAAAAACAATTAAAATCAAAAGTACCCAAATTTTCTTATATATAAAACAATTAAAGTTGACACTGATCAAAGGTTATATGATTTCAATTTTTTTTATCTATATTTGCTTAAAGTTTAAAGTTGTATCATAATAACATAATTTGTTCACTTAAATTCGTGCCTTCATGTCTTCGTGTCATGATTTTTTTATTTTTCTAAAAGTGATTTCACTTACATAGATTCTATCTTTACTAACATTTTATTTTCTTTGTTCTTAATTGGTATTAGGTTTCTTGTATATGTTTCAAAAGTCTTAAATTAGTTTTTATTTATTTTTTAATATTTCTTTACAAGAAATAAACACTTTCAATTTTACTCATTTTTTTCCGTTTGCATGTAAATATTTTATTATAATTTTAATTCGTTGTCTGGTTGTCACAATAAATATGTTCTTGAAGAAAGGTAAGTGTTTTAAAAAAAAACTCATTCAATTATCGTAATTAAATTTTATTTGTAACTCCCATCACATCATAAAAAACTGCTTGATGGTCAACATAAATTATGAAATTATTCAAAGAATTGTGATGATAACTCTGATTAAAGATTATCACAAAAACCAATGTGATTTCATCCTAGTTTGTAACTCCAGTTATACATTGAGATGGTGGGGTTTGGTAAAAACCTGTTGCTATTATATACATGCAGGAGGTGCATGTGGTTACGGGGATTTGGTGGCTGAGGGATATGGAATAGACACTACAGCTGCAAGCCCTGCTTTGTACAACGATGGCTTGTCTTGTGGGGCATGTTTTGCAGTTACGTGTGTTAATGACCCAAAAGCATGCAAACCTGGGACGGTTGTTGTTACTGTTACAAACTTCTGTCCTCCCAGCACTGGTGCTGCTGCTTGGTGCAATCCTCCTTCACAACACTTCAACTTGGCACAATCAGCCTTCCTCAAAATAGCTCAGTACAGGGCTGGAATTGTGCCTGTGTCGTTTAGAAGGTAAACTTCATTCCATAATCTTCTCAAGCTTAATGGTTATGAATAGTTTCTAGCAACCTACTTACAAACCCTAATTTTTGTTCTCTTATTTGGTGACGATGACAGGGTGCCTTGTGTGAAAAAAGGGGGAATAAGGTTCACAATTAATGGAAACCCTTACTTCAACCTGGTTTTGATCACCAACGTCGCGGGTGCAGGGGATGTCCATGCAGTCTCCATCAAAGGGTCCAAAACTGGCTGGCAAGCCATGTCAAGGAACTATGGGCAAAATTGGCAGAGCAGCACCTATTTCTATGGACAAAGCCTCTCTTTTCAAGTCACCGCCAGTGACCGTAGAACTGTCACAAGCCTCAACGTGGCACCAGCTAACTGGCAGTTTGGTCAGACCTTCGAGGGGCGTCAGTTTTAGACTGTGCAATGTGGGGTAGGTTAGTTGAATAGCTGATAGGTGCTACTACAGTTGATTCACAATTGTACCGTTCTAATAAATATTGAATTTTAATAAACATTAAGCTTTCAATCTCTTATTTATATTTTTCGAGGTCTCTAATGATAATGTTATATTTTTTTATCTTTTTAGTTTAATATATACACAATATTATTTTGTTCATTATTACGATATGATGGCAAATTAAATTGATTTCGTATTTATGGGAAAATACCTTACGTTCACATGTGCCGTATATGAATTTTGTGAGATCTGTGTAATGAAACAAGACTGTACAACAGTTTTTAAAATTAGTTTTTTTTATTGAAAGATTTATTTTTTAGATATTATTATGGATTTTAATATCTTAATTAGAATCACATCTCAAAATTCACTAATTATTTATTATTATATGAAAAAATATTATTAAAAAAATAAAATAAAAACAAATAACAAAAAATACGTGGTCGAATAAACCATAAAAACATACAAATTATTTATAAACGAAACAAAAGAATTGAAACCTATTATTTCATTAAAATATATTTAATTTCAAAAAGTCGTATTTTAAATAAACACTTATTATATTTTTCATATTGTATTTAATATTCAATATTAAAATAAAAATTTCATAAATATTATAGTTAATGATATCATCAACTATAATTATATATAGTACATGTATTTCTAATATATAAATTATAAGTAAATTCACAACTTTATAAGAACTTAATATTATTTTTAAATAGTACATATCTGATAAATATTATGTTTAATAATCATATTAATTTTAATTTATTTATGTCAGTATATAAAAAATATCTACATTTGGTTTACACAAACATGTTTTCCTTAATAATAATATTTTGAAATTACAATAAAAAATTACTATAAAAAATTAACACCGAAAATTTTAAAAATTAATATTCAATGAAACCAAAAAAGAATGTAACATAAAAAATAAAAAAAAACTAAGAGTATGTTTTCTAAGATCAATGAATTAACTACTAGATTATAAATTATAAATTAGTTTAATAAAAGTAAAAGTATTTCTTAATCACAGCTTAATTTACGAGTTTTTACGTAGGTAGTTACAAGCTACTTCAGTCACTTGGTGATTTTAAACTTGTAATTTATTTAATTTTTTTTATCGTCAACTCTTATATTTTTAATACATATTTTTTGTTATATATATATTTTTCACCAATTATTAATCATTTTAATTTTATAGAGACAATTAATTATTACACTATTAGTTAGGTTACTTTCTAATTTTTGTATGTAATTTAAATTTAAAAATAACATTATAAATAGAAGTACTTAACATTATAAATTAGTTTATCACCTATCAGTTAACTTATTAGTTTCCAACTAATCTTGCGAAAGAAACTCTAAAACTATATTCAATTAACTTATAAGATATTTAATATAATTTATTTGCCAGTTTATAACTTTTAAGTTACAAATTATTTTAGCCAAGTTACATCCTACAATTTAATTAATTTTCTTCTATTATTATTTTTTCTATATTAATATTTTTTGTTGTTTTTCCTTATTATTTTATATTTTTAATTTTATAGAGATAATTAATTCCTATATTATTTGTTAAGTAATGAGAAGATATTTTCACATATATTTAAGAAAAATATAATTATTCACATTGATAAAATTAAATAATTATAAGTGTTCTTACTTTTATATAATTACATTTTTTTATTATTACATAACGTTACTACTATATATAATAAATAATATATTTAATTTTTATTTTTATATAATAGACTAAAATCAATCGAATAAAAATAATATATATTATATTTATTTACAAAAAATTTTAAGAGAAGTTCTCTTCTCGTTCCTTCCATTACCCTATTTCCCCGGCCCCTCCAACGTTCAAATGCCCAATTCGTATTACTTTTTTTTTTCCTAATCTTGTGTATACTATTAAAAAATATCACATCATGATTGCCAAATGATGGCACCAAAACAAACTCTTGCAAACTTAACGATTTGGTTTACCATTTTACCGCCTTTAATGGTCGTAAACAAAAAATAAGAAATTAACAAATTTTATTCCATAAAGATTTATCATATCTTCTTAACATTCAAACCTCTTTCGTATAAAATTAATAAATAAATCTTTACTAGTAGAAGGAATCAAAATAAATCTACTAAATTTTGAGTATTTTTCTTTTTATTATATTAATGTGGAATTTCTATTAATTATGTTATTAGAATGAGATCTTGAAATGTGGTCTTTTTGATTTACTTTTTTTTATATATGTTATTTATTAGTTAAATGAGTTGTGTTTTTATTTTAATCTTATCTTATTTTTTTCTTTGACACTTTTACTTGTATTCATATCTAATTCTACATATTTGATGTAAACCTTGATAAATTTGGAATCTCTTAATAAGTTTGGGAGAATCTTATTCAGTTTAAGAAGAATTGGAGTACATAGATTTTTTTGAAAGTTTATGAATATTTGACACAAGTAAGAAGAACCACATAAAAGCTCATTTGTGTGGTATTAGTTTTAAAGTATAAACAATAACAAGTAAATAAATGAAAACAAGTAATGATAAGTGCAAAAAGTTTTGAAAAAGTTTATCAAGATAAGAATCAAAACAAAAGTTTAAATATCTGAGACTCTAAAAAACTTTCAAAGGAGAATTTCTTTCAATCTTTAAGATATTAATGTTTACGAATGAATTAAACTTTTACATAGAGAAAGAGATTTCATCCTTAGAAGTAAAAAGGACAATAAAATGATTAATTAACTACTAATCAAAAGTTAACTCACTTAAACAAATATTAATTCCTTGATAGGAAGTACATATTAATAGTTCCTTGATTGCAATGGTCAACAAGGATGACTTTTGGAGAAGTTACATGTGAGATATGTATCTATTTTCCAATAGACACAAGAAGACTCTTGAAAGTTTGAAGAGTCAAGTGAAACAGTTAAAACCACCCCATGTGTATTTTGAAAGTGACATGTGGTAGTTAGAAGCTTAAAAAAACACTTCTAACTTTCAATAATGTATGAATTTTGTCTAAGAAAGCCAAGACAAACCTTAAGAAAGTCAAGAAATGAAAGCAAAATTGTTTTAGAGGTTTATAGTAGGGATGAAGCTGTATGTAATTACCAACAAATTGACAAGCGTGAAATTAAGGTTATAACTTCCTCTTAGTACTTTTTGAGAAGGAAGTCTTGTGGATGTTAAACATGGCCTCCACTCAATTGCATCCATACAATTCAGCATTCATTTGAGTCTCCACACTACACAACCCAAAATATAGTCCCTACTACTATATGTTCTTTTATTTCTTTGAATATAGACCAACCAAAAAATCCATGTGGCCATCAATAAGGGTATTAGGATGACAATTGTTGTCCTTACTTTTTTCTTTATACAAGTATTTCAAAAGACGTTTTATTAAATTTTTTCCTTCTAAGACTTTCTCCTTGTTGCTTAATGAGTTATCTCTATATTGGACTTAAAATCCCAATGCTCAACACCCAATATAACTAGAGAAGTTGGATAAAGAAAAGGTTGAGAGAAGTTGGATAAAGAAAAGGTTGAGCATTTCCAGTTGTTGGAGGGGACGAAATGTGTATTTGGCACCACTACACTTTTAAATCTGAAAGTGCATATAGGTGGGATATATTTAATTTTATGTTGGTTGATTTGCGAGAAAGTGCATGTGCTTAGCTTATTGCTTTTGTACAAATAAAAAAAAAGACTTTTTAATGCAAATGGATGATCTTTCTTATACAAGAAATGTAAGCACAAGAAGTTGTCAAAGTTGGTACAAGGAGTGTTGGGGGCAAGGAAACGAAAATGGCTACCGAATAATTAGTTATTGCCTTGGAAATAACTCCTTTAAAGCCTACCTTGAAATGAAAAAAAAAAAAAAGAAGGACAACCAATCCACAAACACCTTTAATGACGGGGAGCTAAATAATAAGTCATGTTTTGAGCACTTAAACTTGGACAAGCACACTTGATGTAGGGATAGGTGGCAATTGTGATTTTGTGGATCACAACAAGGCATGTGGTACAAACATGCCTTTTTGAGATTCCTTATTCTCTCATTTGATTTACAATCGAGTACACAACTTTTTTGAGGTCATCAGGAAGGAATTAAGCAAATATACAATAGTAAATATTAGTCTCAATCTTTATAATTGCCTAAGCAGTCAATTGCCTTGGCTTATGTGTTGAAAACCCAAGCTCATGAAACACGAGCAAACTACATAAACACATGTGCGTGCTAAGAAATAAACTAAGGATAAACTTGCTCACCTCAAGAGGGAGATAAAAATTTAGAAAAGGCGTGACCACCTTGAATGAAAAGTTGGCAATGTTTGAGGCTGATGTGGAGGCTAAACATAAGGCCTTAAGGATTGTTTAAGACAAGCATGCAAAGACCTTAAATGTATGGAATGACGATAATAAGTAACTCCAAAATTCAAAGCTTCTCTTAAAGACTAATGTGGCAAAAACTTTTAAGACTGGTTTTTGAGCGACTCTGGAACAAACCAAGTCATCACTCCTGTAATAGATTATTTGACTGTCAATCCTTAGAAGTTAATAGTAGATAGGGCAATTGCTGATGAAGAATGAAAATGTTTGTATAGATGATTAATTGAACTAACTTATTTTTAATATATTTTTGCTCTAAATGTTACAAATTACTTTCTATCTTTTCACATAATGTTTGTTAAACTTTTCCAAAATCATTGATTGTTTATTATAGTATGTTTTAAGTAAATATTGAGTATATATTCAAAACTTTCACTTCACTTATTTAGCCTAGACTAATAAATCAATTAAGTTTGACCAAAGTTTGTCAACCCATAAATAATAAATCAACTCAATTGGAGCTATATCTCATTAACATATAGGCTAATAAATCAGTGTGATTGAAGCTATAACTCATTAGCATATATAATATATAAATCAACTTAATCAATGATAAAACTTACTAACATATAGGCTAATAAATAAACTTGGTCAGAACCAGAGCTTATTAACACAGACTAATAAATCAACTTATACGAAATTAAAGCTCATTAGGACATTAGGACATAGATTAGTAAATATGTTCAATCAGAACTAAAATTCATTATCATATAAGCTAATAACTCAACCCCCTTAAAGCTAAAGCTTATTAGCAAATAAGTTAATATTTGAACATGGTGGGAACTAAAATTCATTAACACAAAAGGCTAATAAATCAATTTAATCATATAACCTTAAAGATAAACTTCACAATAAAATTCTACAATTTAGGTATCCAATAGTGTTGTCTTTAATATAAGAAACTTATTTATATTTTACAAAAAATAATTATAAATTAAGACATTTAAAGCTTTTAACCTGGTATTATTATGATTTTTTTATTTGTTCCAAAATAAAATGCTGGCTAAAATTATTAAGTAGAAAATAATTGATAAATAAGATTTTTAAATAGGTCATACTAAGTTAATATAAAGTTATTTAATTTAATCGGTAATATGTCACTGTTTTCAATTAAGGAAACCTAATACATATTGCACTAATATAATATATTGATTCACTAATAAAATTGATTTCAATTTGGCTGGTAATTTGTATATGAACTATTTAAGATTAATATTTGAAACAAATATTTGAAACAAACGACAGTGAAAACATAAACTAAATTTAAATTGATCTCATGTATTAAATAAACCACTCTTATCTATAATTTAATATCATTTTAAGATTATGAAAAGGAAATGAGTTTCATATCATATTTAACAAGAAAAACATTATAATTTTTTTTACTATTCATAAATTAAAAGTAATTAACAAGGGTTATAAAAATCATAAGGGTTTATAAATAAAGTAAAGATTGTAGGTAAAAGAATGATTATAAGAAGATATAGTTCAACATGAAATAACAGAGAAATTTCAATATAGCTTGAAAGTCATTTAACTGATAATTGGTATAATTCAATATAGTTTGAAAGTCATTTAACTGATAATTGGTGTAATGGTGTATAAGATGGTTTTTTTTTTTTTTTTTTTTTTTTTTTTTTTTTTTTTAATTTTT